>OLOI01000322.1_pt1 | contig 49621 bp, 51 predicted proteins | sample 1672131 | NCBI WGS metagenome assembly OLOI01 (sample SAMEA3136651, study PRJEB25190) | human gut metagenome
GCACCAACTGTGATGAATGTATCCTCGTTAAGTCCCATAACAAATCATTCTTATCAACCACCTGACGGAAAGATTGTGCTTTCTTCTTATTGGGGACATACAGCAAAAACAATTTGTCTTGCTTAAAAAACTCCTGTTCTACAGAGAAGGGCTTTCCTTGTGAATAGACATCCGGCATATTTTCTATTTTTAAACGATCAAATAAGCTCAGTAATTCCGCTTTATATTTTTCTGAAATATCCTCTTTTTCAAGAGAATCCATATACATTTTTCTCGTTTCATAGTTAATATCTGCAGTACACTGTATATCTGTATACTGGAAAAATTTATATAACCGGTTATAGTATTTTGCTTCTCCATAATAAAATAATATAAAAGAGATAGCAACACATCATGATATGTCGATACCTCTTATTTTTTAACAGGACTTAGCATTCACTTTCACTATCTGTGCCAAACAATTCATCAAATTTCTTTTCAAGTAATCGTGTGATTTCTTCTTTATTTTCTGTTGACACTCCATCTACTGAAAATTCTTTCTTTCGGCGTTGATTCTCCTTTAACTTTTGATAATATTTTTTCATTGGAATGCGAAGCCCATCAACAAATTCTTCATGTGTAGTCATCCATCATTCTCCCTCTCAAATTTTTCGCTAACTTATTAGCTCTTAAATATTCCTTATACTCCGCGCTATTAAATGTGTCATATCGTGGGATATGAATCGGTTTCATTCCACTATGCATAATAAACACTTTTCCAAGGGGTGCATAAAGAATATCATCATAAGGTAATCCCATACGCTTACTTACAATTTCGCACGATTTATCGTCAAAACCTCCAGGAAAATATACATAAACTGAACAATTCTGACGAATAACAGATGCTTCATCCTTATAAATAGCCTCTAATTGATATTCGCTTTGAAGAAGCATAATCGCAGACAAACCAGCGGATCGAAACAGACTAATATCATTAGCAAAACCCTGAATAGGAGTTGTGCATGCAAAATCTTCAAAGATATAGCGAACTTCACGAGGCAACTCACCGTTTGGACAGGATGCTGCATATCGAAGTAACTGCTTCTCTGTATTACGGTAGAAAAGGTTTGCATAATAGTGCTGTGAAGGATCTATAGCATTGGTAATGATAATGAGAGCCGATTTATTATTGGCAAAATTCTCTGCATCGAATTGTGTCTTTTCCCGCATCATTCTCCGAATAGATTCAGGGAAAACAGCATTTAAACATGCTGCAAGTGTATCTCGCACACAAGACGCCGTTCGGTAAGGTAAACTATGCCACGCATTGTATTCCCTTGCTGCATAACAGCCTGGAGAAGCTTTATTAATTTGTCTAAACATATGATCAAGCGGTGTTTCAACTGAGTATCCATTTTCATTTGGTAAAAGCTGATCAAAAAGTTTTAACACCTCAGACATTCCTGATGTTTTATTATCTTCTGCCATCATAAGTGTCGCAGTGATAAGACTGGAGCAAAGTGATTTTGCCTTTGTCTGCCAATAATCATCAACGGTCTTTTTAATGATTCCATCTACAATAGATGATGATAAAGAATCAATATCATCATAGCTTGAAATAGTCAATATTGGATCAAAAGATACTGTTGATTTATCAGGATGAGCGATATTCAGAACCTTTACTATGTATCCCTTGTATTCTAAATATCGCATCAAGGCATACGCATCCGTCTCCTTAGCACAATTCAATATTGGATTGCTATACTCCATACGACCAATTGTTGGGAGGACAACGCTCGTTGACTTGCCACATCCTGTTGTTCCAACAATTAGAGTATTAGCATTAGGTCGTTTCTTTCCGATATCAGAACCAGAAAGAATGTAGTTCTGGCCGAGTACAATAGGGTCTCTTCTCATAACCAGTTCTCCCTCTTATATACGTTCAATAATTTTATCACAAATACCAAAACTCACTGCTTCATCTGCACTCATTATTTTTCCATAACTCATCGCCTTCTCTACCTCATGAATACTACGGCAAGTATTATCGGCAAGTATTTCAATTAATCGCTTTTGGGTCTGCATAATATATTCTGCAGATTTTGAAATTGATGATGCACTTCCACATAAGCCACCAGATGACTCAGAAATAGCTGGTTCATGAATCATAACTTTACTATGTTTAAGAATATAACGACCATGCTTACCGCTTGCTAAAATAATAGTTGCCATAGACGCTGCCAACTCAATACAATACATTTCAATTGGAACATTCTTCATCCCGGCAATCTGATCATAAAGCATCAAACCAGCACTCACATCGCCACCATTAGAATTAATAATCAACTTAATGGGGTCTCGATTATTTATACCCTCAAGAAACAATAACTGTTTTACAACAAGTTCTACTGATTCTGAAGTAATTGTACCGTACAGAAAAACCATTCTATCATCTAACAGCATTGCATCAAGACTGAGACTCTGGATACCATAAGATGTTTTTTTATTAACCTGCATTGTTTTACTCCTTATACGTTTCAAATTTAAGTGGATTAAAGAATCACAGCCATCGCAATTAAGGCGATAGAAATCTGGATCGCATAATTTACAAAACCAAATTTCATATACTGTCCTACCCCCCATGAAATGTTGTTGCCATTTTCTTCCCGAATACTAGCATCATTGACTTTTCCTGAAAGAATAAATCCGGCAGTTGCAGACCACATAAAAAGCGAAGATCCAGCACAAATTGCAGCTGCATAAGCTACTGCAATCCAATCAGAGTATGCACTCAAAGATCCATTACATACCTGGATAATAATCGGCATCATCGCAGCTGCGGCAGGACCTGCACTAAACACACCCGCTACCATCGAGGTGATAACCATAATTGCCATAACCAGAAGTTTAGGATTGTGAATATTGCTCTGGAGATACGCTGCCACTAAATTCAGTACACCTGTCTGGCTAATGACCTGTGCAAAGAATAAGAACGAAGCAATAGTAAGAACAGACTTAAGATCTGTTGTCTGTCTAACCCTCACACCTTTTGCAGAACAGATAACCATAGCAACAACATATCCGAGAACTGCAATTACTTCAGGAGGAAGAATGTTCTGAGGAACAAAACTCCATGCAAGAAACATACCAACAAAGACAACCGCGAGCAGTTTCAGAACATCAAAACGAATATTAATATTTTTATACTGGCTTTTCAGGTTGGAAATGGCCAATTTTCTAACTGCCCCGTCATCGTTCTCGTTCTTAACCTGCATCCCCCAAACTACTACCAAGACTGCTGAAGTTACTGCAAAAAGTGGAAAAGCATGGGTCAAATAACTTAAAAAAGAAGTAATACCGCTGGTCATGATTATAATAGCAGGGAAGTCTCCCACTGGAGAAGCCGCGCCACCTGTATTGCTTAATGCAAGAATTGTTGCAAAAAACGCACTTACATATTTTCGATCAACTTCCAGCGTTTTCAAAAGAACAAATACAATAGGAAGAATCATCATAACAGCAGTGATATTGTTCAAACAGGAAGAAATCATAAACATCATCCCACCAAACATCATCAGGCAGAGTCTCTTCTTTCCTTTGGAAATATTTGCAATTTTAATAGCCAGAAGCTGCATAATGCCCGTTTCAGCGATCAAATTCGTAAACAGCTCCATGATTACCAAAATTACAAGAACGTCATAAGAATAACCCGACATTACCTGCTTAACAGGTATCTTTGCTGCAACAGCAATAATAGAACCTACCACAAACATAATAGCAATCAGAAGCAACGCAACATTCTTGCTAAGTGCCGAAAGCAGAGTGTTTTTTCTAATCTTTCCCTCACTAGCTTTGCTATGTACCTGATGCGCGAAATTCATATCAATAATATTACTCATTCTTCTGCCCTCCAACTGATATTAAGCCGCTTCTGCCCCACCTCTAACCATCCATCATATCTGTATGCTGATGTCAACTCACAGTAAGGGACAAATGCTCTTTTACCAAGAAAACCGTTATAATGTTCAATCAAACGATAGGTGTCAGCGAGAACCATGGCACGATCTCCAGCCATATAACCAGAAACAACAATCATTCCATTTCCAGGGAAAAAGTTACCCGGGAAAAAGGGTTCTTCCAGTACGGACACCTTCAGCTGATTCGGTAAGTTGTTCTTCAAACGTTCCTTTGTCTCCAAATCCATGTCACACGGTATTATGAAAATAATCTCAGTATCGTGATCTACAAGCTTTGCCATTGCTTCAGCCAAAGCAATCTCCGGTGTCATGAACAGGTATTTTTTCTTGCCGAACGACACCAGCCACTCTGCGATAAACTTGATATTTTTTGTAATATTTGCATCTGGCAGGGGCATAGAAGCCCCCACCTTTGCCTGAACATCACTGCTGTCGCAAACCGCAACAAGATTTACTGCTGTTTCAAACAGTCCAATCTCCCTGGCAGTTTTCTGCATATCCATTTAATTTTCTCCTTTCTTACTAGTCATCAGGTACGCAATAAGTCTAGAGATCACTGCAATCTCGTCAGGAGAAGTTGCAAGGACATCAACAAAGCGTTTACCGATATCTTCCCCATAGAGCGCCGAATAGAGTTCTTTTGCGGTATTACCCATACCAGGGACCTCAAACTTCACAGTACTAATATTCATATTAAGCCACCTCCTCGATAAGACTGATTAACTGTGCAGCAAGAATTTGAATCTCTGGCGGAGCGTCCATCAGCACCTGAACCGCGGCTGCCGCCTCATCTTCATCACCGTAAATGTGCTCGAACAGGGTCATATCATCAGCACTGAAGTCGATATGAATGAGAGCTTTTCTTTCGTGGGGAGGGATATGCTTCCCCAAGAGAGTGTGTGTGTTCAACATATGAACAGTACCTCCTTCATTAATGTCAATATCACAGTTGTGTGTATACTTCATCATCTTACCTCCTTATGCTACTTTATTTGCAAATTTCAACTGATTGTCCAACTTGATTACATACTTGCAACGATTTACTACACGATCATCATGAGAAATGTAGATAATACCGGCCCCAATATTTTTTGCGTATTCTTCAATATTAAAAAGAACTTTTTCAGCGGTATTTCCGTCAAGACCTGTAGTGCTTTCATCGAATACGAAGACTTTCGGACGGCGAAGAAATACACGAGCCAAAGACAGACGCTGACCTTCTCCTCCGGACAAACCGGTTCCGCCTTCACCGATTGCATAATCAAGCACCATTTTATCAATACCGTCTGCGGCCACAAAATTCTTATCCAGCACTGTAGCTACCAAAGAATCATACAGACAAACCGAACGAAGTGCCACGATCAGTTCCTTGTCAGACACCTTATCACTAAGTCCATACATAAGGTTCTCACGAATTGTACCTGCAAAGAAGAAGCCTTTCTGCGGAACATACAGTAATGTGTCAATCAGCTCTTTCTGACTGTAGGTATCGATGTTGCTTCCGAGAATAGAGATTGTGCTATGTGAGCCATGCTCAAAGTATCTCGTGAGACATTTCATTAACGAAGATTTACCACAACCAGAATCACCGATTACCGCAACCACGGAGTTGCAAGGAATGGTCAAATTATCGTACTTAACAATCTCCTTACCAGATGGATCCATAATAATTGTATCCTTGAGAATGATTTCGTCCTTTACAGCTTCCTTTTTCCCAGATTTAATCTTAAAAGCTGTATCGATATCTGCTTTTGCAATATTGTCAAGAACTCTCGCCTTAACGACCGAGGAAGCCGTTTCATCCATAAATCTATAAACTTCGTCAATAGGCTTAATGAGCTGCTGAAACAGCAGGCAAACCGTAATAACCGCTCCCGGTGCCATATAGTGTTTTACAATCATTACCACAGAAACAATAAGAATAATAACCTGAAATGTAATCTTACAGAACTGCTTTACGCAATCAAATGTTCCCATGTACCGATGATGCTTTTTCTCAGTAGAGCTGATTTTAAGAATAGAAGGCTTAAGTCTATCTGTTTCGTACTCTTCTGCATCCATACTTCTGATAAGTTCCAGATTAGAAATCGACTGACAAATCTGACCGTCAAGTCCATTTTTCTGTGCGATAATATCCTCACGAATACCATTCTGAGAGCGAATCTGGAACACAGAAACCATAACAGTAATAATAAGATATCCCATCATGATAGCAGCGATGGTGAACGGTGCATTTGTTGCAACCTGGAACAGGGTACAAATGGCGGTTAAAACTGTAGCAAATACATCATTACAGCAAATTTTAATCAGTTGACTTAATCCAGCGACTCCCTGATTAAGCTGTGCTGTGCGCTCACCACTCAGTTTGTCTCCTCCGTAATAGGAAATCGGCATCTTCAAAAGTTTCTCGATAGTATTCTCTCTCACTTCAGACTCGTGTGATGCGATAACGCAATCAAGTAAAACCCTTCGAAAAATAGTAATACTTTCGGCAGCGAGATAAATCAGACCAAACATCAGGACAGTCGAAAGGCACTGATGTACAGATGTGATTTCATTATTAGAAATATCGGTATAGATATTTCCTAAATGAACCGGCCAAATCGAAGCAAGTACAGAGCTAAGCATTGTCAACAATACAACTCCAATGCACTTCAGCTTGGTCTTGCAACTCATGAGGTTTAAATATTTTTTCATAACAATTTACTCCTTTCCAAATACTTTCTTTATTTTCAAATTTCTTTTCAATCAGGCTTCAATTAGCTGGATGATATATCGGCTTATATTTAATCCCGAGCGATTATCAGAAGGTGTTTTTGCAAGAGTTACAAATCCACCTACATTGTCAAGGCGATGCACCTTATAATGCTTGCCCTGATTACTAATAACAAGACCATAGTCTTCTAATGTTTTCAACATGAATGCTGTGACTCTTTTGTATCCTTTGAACGTGCTTTTTATTATTATTTTTTCATTTGCATTCATTAAATTTCCTCCTTGTTTATTTGATGCCTTAATTATAGAAAATATCATTTGAACAAGATAGATATAATCAGACAAGTTTATGAACAACTATTGTATTGGCTTATTCAACTTAAATGTCCAAAATGTTCAAAATACTCAAATTGAACATTTTGGACATTTTTGCTCTTGAGTCGCTTAATTTTCTGTAATATAATAATATAATAAGAAGAGAATGTACCGTTGGAGGTGAAATTTATGAAACAAACTTCTTTCCCCGTACTCAGCGAGATAACCCTCGACAGCATAGCTGAAAACTGTAGATATGAATTTGGAATACATAAAGGTGATTTTGAGCAAAGCGTTTTTAACGCAGGTGGCTGGTTAAGTCGAATTAGACGCGGAAAATCAAAGATGAATGATTTCTACTTTCAAAAAATGTTTAATTTGATTAAAGCTAATTCTGATTCCTTTGTTACAACAATGAAATCTTGGTATCCATCTTTAAGTGGATGCACTACTGAGACTGATATAATAGAAATCGTCAAAGCAAATCTTGCAGACACTGCATCTGTCACATCTCAAGCTTCTATTAGTTCTAACTTAAATATAAATAGTAAGCAATTTCTTAATGAATGTCTGCAGTACAGTTCATCAATTGAATGCATCAAAATGGCGGCTCAAACAGGATGGCGTTGGTTTGATGATCATGAACGAACTGATTTACTAATTCAACTAGCACAAAATAATATTAAGATCCAAGTTATTGGAAATCCAACCTCTCCAACCATGAAAAAAATAGCTCGAGCAATGAGAGATCCATCAAAAGAGCTACGCTATATGGGGCTTAATAGAACTCTTGCAAAATGGCATGATTACGAAACGACATACCCTAGCATTCAATTTCGTGTTTCTGATTACCCCATTCTAAGGCAAACTCTTATTGTCATATTTAAAGATAAATCCTCAAGAGCTCTTATTCGTGATTATGCATATGGTTCTCCAGTAGAATCTTCATCTCCACATAAACAAGTATCTTGTACTGATCCAGATTATAGATATTATTATGATGAATTTAAATTCTTATGGGATAATTCACAAACTTATGAACGGTGGTATGAAACATTACCAAAATCTGAAGAAACTATGCAACCCGGAAATTATATTCTAATGTATCCAGCTCATGACAGGATCTCGGAACATGATTCTAGGTGGATTTATTCGGCATTATCAATTACGGATAAAAATACAGCAGCTCTAAGTGTAAACATCACCGATTCCCTAGATTCATTTGCAGAATACACCTATCAAGGTGATTTAAGATTAACACGAAATTGCATATTTATCACTCTGCACGATGATGATCATCAGGAAGAAATAAGCATTTCGTTAGTCCGACCTTTACATACCAAAAAAGATCGTTTTATAGGAATAATTACTGCATTGAGTCCAAGTGGGCAACAACCCATAGCCTTTAAATGTGCATGTGTTGGTCGATCCCTTCTTTCAAAAATAAACTATAACGCATTGAATCAACTACTTAGTCACAATAATAAAGAATGGAATGACAATTTGTTAGTATTGGAGAATCCGGATATTAACATGTTTTACTCTGACCATATTTTCTATGAAAAATCTCGTTAACTAAATTACCCGATGTCGACGCTATGTCAATCTCGGGTAATTTTTATGTTCATTATATAAATTATTCCAATTCAGATTTTATTTTTGTATTTACTCTCACTATACAAAAATTAACTTTCTGTTTTTATTTCAATCCCTCCACGAAATACTACTGTGCTACTTTTCTCGCTATCCACTCGGATATAGTCAACCAAGCCACCCCACAACTCTTCTCGAAACTCTGTCTGTTCTTCCGTCAAGTCTTTCAGCTTGGAGATGAAATTCATGAGTATCTCTCTCGTATCGTTTTTGCACCACAGCTAATCAGAATAGATTTTGCTGTCTTTCCAGTAACAAAATGTCAATAGTTTTTAATCACTTTTTTCCAAAAGGAAAAAAAAATAGAACGTATAGATTATTTCCATACGCTCTATCTCACATTTCATATTAAATTTTTGAATTCTACAAACTAATATTTCTGCACTTTGTTTTGCTTGAGCAACTACCTCTTCTATTTCTTGCGCCGACATTAGTATTTTTTCACTGTTACCATCATCTTCTATTTTTTTCTCAGGAATCGAGTCACATTCTACTGACAGATGCTCTTTTTCTCGGAATTCTTGTGCCTCTTTTATCAGCCTTAATGCTTTTGGCTCTTCTCCTTTCAGAACTGCCTTGACACCAGAAAAAATATCTCCCACATTCTGAACAAACATCTTAGATTTTTCTTTTGCTACAGGTACCGCTGTTTCTTCCATCCAAACTTCAAAATGTTGGTGTCCAATTCTTAGTAACTGTTCCGTTGCTTCTTTGGAAATTGGAACAATAATTTCCTCCCAAACGATCTGTTTCCAGGTTCTTCCTTCGCGGGACAATTCCTTTCCTCGCCAGATTACTTCATCATCTGTAGCTTCAATAATATCCAGCGATCCATCCATATTATTATTTTTTGTAAATTGAAGTGCTACTCTGGAACTATCTTCATTTACCTTAGTATTCTGATGATTGCCTTTTTTCCGAATAACCTTATACAATTTTTCTTCAGTGACTTTTTCTTTTTGATCCATAGATATTTGCTCCTATAAAATAATATTCAACAATGACTAAAAGATCTTCGTTAGCACCAACTACTCAGAAATTTCTGACTCTTGGCTATTTTCATTGTTTAATGCCGCCTTTTGCAGTTCTTCAATTTCCTGAATAAATTTTTTCCATTGTTTCTCAATCTTGTAAGTATTTGATTTTAAAGGCTCATCTGCATCATACATAATTGCTAAAATCCAATCATGCACTGTATAATAAAATTCTCGGACGCAACTTTCATCAATAGCTGCACCTATTCGATCTATTACCGACAAACGTATCATATAGCAAACAAGCTCAAAATATATAATAAAATCACGACCTTTGACTATTCTAAGCGGTTTCTTCGATTCATTCAAAAAATGGGAATACCAATTCCGTGTTTCCGATAACCTAGCCATAAATTTATATCTCGTAACTTTTAATAGCGGCATGATTCCACATGCATATTTTCTATGGTAATTAAAAAAATATTTTTTACAAAGTGAATAGACTGCCGCCATATAATCTCCTACGGTTCCTTTTCGTGATTCCGGGTATTCATTCTGTATTTCCTGTTTCACTGCTTGTAATTGATGCTTATCAGCTTCATACAGCCCTTCAATAACATGAAGCAGCAATGTCATTTTATGGTTTGTTATTACATGGTCATATGCCTTAGATAAAAGACACTGAAACGAATATATTGGATATGAGCTTATTTTTCGTAATTCTTCTATCTTTTGCTCATTCAATGTTGTTTCATTAATATCACAAATAACCAAATTGTCTTTCAAAAAATTATTACTTGTTTCATATTTAGCTGCTCGCTTTGATATATCAATTTCGTTTCCATTGATATTAAGTGATTCCATAAAAGGAAATGATCCCAAATAAAAAAAGATCAAATTTTCCAAATCTGAAAGAAGTTTCCTTATTTTTTCTTCTCCTGACTTTCCATGTATTTGTATAATCAATTCTTGCTGTCTACTTTCCAATTCAACTTTGCAATTATCAATTTTAACCACAAACTTTTGAACCGGATGTCTGCTAAGTATTTTCGATCTGTATTTTGCTAAAACCTGAGTCATAACTTGTCCTCCCAGTCTATCCCAAAATCTCTTCTTACACCTTTGTTATAATCAGTTTATCACGTTCACATTGAATATGCACCTGGTTACCTGCTTCAAAACCACATTCTTGTAACCATTTTCCCTGTAATCGAATCTGAGGGATAGATACATGCTTCTTCCCACAATGTCAAAATCCATCTGGATTATTTATCTGATATTCTGTTTCATACACTTTCAGCTTTCTATTTTTCATTATGTATTTTTCTCCTGTTCCAATCCTGCTTATTACTTTGCCAGCAATAGCTTATTCAACTTTTCCGTAAAATCTGCTCCACATTTCATTTTGGTCTGATACCAATATATCTCTGTTATCATTTCGTAAAATTCTGTTTGGGAAAAATTCTGCTTGAATTGATTACACGATCTGCACGCACATTGAAAATTAGATATCTGATTTACTCCGCCATGAGCCAGCGGAATGATATGATCAATAGTTATCTCTTCGTATGTCAGTGGCCTTCCACATATTTGACAAGTGCCATTATCCTTTATGTACACTTTCCATCTTTCATATCCTTCATAAACATGCTATTCATACCATTCACCCATTGTTCTAAAGACCATATGTCTTTATCTGACAACAACTCCATTATGAACAGTACATTATAATATTGAAGGACACCTACTCTCTTACCTTCCTTTATTAACCTTTTACACAATAATCTATACTTAATGTTCATAGCGTTCCTATACCATCACTTTAATCTATAATATTCCATCCTTATACACGTTATATATATAATTATTATATAGTACATATAAATCTTTTATATGTATTTTCTCTTCTATTATAGCCACAAAATCGGCTTACTACAACTGAATGTTTATCTAGTGAAAATGGAAGCGGTAATTCATATATGGACATACAGTATGACAAAATCGCCAGAAATTACATTTAGCAATCTCTGGCGATTCAAATTTTTTATTTATGGTATTCGCGTTTATTTCCATCTATATGATGATACGCGGTACTGCTTTTCTGATTGTTTCGGATACGATCATCGGATGGTTTTGTTGTCATCATTTTATACAGTTTTGTGTCCTGCGGAAACTGATCAATAAATGGAATCACCGTGCCCCCACTTTCGCTTCCCTGGCCACCGATCATCCAGATCAGTCCCTGGCCAGAGGGACCGTTGTTGATATACTTCTGTTCTTCCGGTGAAATATTATAAATATTTGAAAGCTGTATCAGATTCATTGGGGCTTGGTTTAGCAGCATAACAAATCCACAGTTATTTAATATCGTCCTTCCTGCCTCAGATTTTAAAAGATCCTCTACGTTCTGTGTAATTCCTGTTGGTATTCCATTCCATTTTCGTGCCCTCTTCCAAATTTCCTGCAAGAAATCAGCCGAAGTATCCTTTTTAAGCAGCAAATAAAACTCGTCAATATATAGCCATGTACGTTTCCCCTTTTTCCGGTTTTCAATCATCTTATTCCAGATAGAATTCAGACAGATCTGCAAACCCAGTTCCTTCAGACCGGAGCCAATATCCTTGATATCATAGATCACAAATCGGCTGTCAGTATTTACATTTGTCTTATGTGCAAAGATGTCGTGTGATCCTTTGACATATCGTTCCATAGCCAGGGCAATATTCTGTGCCTCCGGAGCAACCTGCTCCAGCATTTTCTCATAAAATTCCTGCATGGTTGGCATATGCTCCAGATCAATAGTTTTTCCGGTTTTATGCAGATGTCGCAGGTATGGCTCATAGATTTCAAATACCACCCGGTCAATCAAAGAACGTTCGCTGGGGGAAATCCCGTAACGTCCACCAATTGCAATATCTACAATCGTTGTAATATAATCCGCTTTCATCTTTACAGGATCGCCATCATCGGCATACTCAATGTCCATGTCGAACGGATTCAGATAAATATCCGAACCATTTGCTATCCGGATCACCTCACCGCCAAGCTTTTCTGCCAGAGGAAGATATTCGCGCTCCGGATCAATAATATATACTTCATCTGTAGTGTTTAAAATTACATTGATGATCTCTCTTTTCGTAGCAAAAGATTTACCGGATCCGGGCATTCCAAGAATCACACCATTGTAATTTTGTCCCTTTGTACGATCGTAGCGTATCATACCATAAGATTCTGCATTTAATCCATAATACATACCGTGTTTGTGGTTTAATTCTTTTACGCTGAATGGAATCAGCATGGCAGCTGTTTCGGTAGTCATCAGACGTTCCACAGCAATTTTATTCATTCCGACAGGAAGCGCCGTGGCCAGACCATATTCCTGCTGAAGAGAAAGCACCCGGATCTGCATCTGGTGCTTATTGGCTATCATGGAGATCTGCTTATCCATCTTTTCCAGTTCTTTTTCAGATGAAGTAAATACCGTAAGTACAATAGATGCCATGACAATCTTCTGATTTCTCTTCGTAATATCATTGGTCAGATTTTTTACTTCTGTTCAGGAATCCAACAGTTCCTGGGAAATCAGATCCATGCTGTAACCTGCACGACTTGCACTCTTTTCTGCATCAGCCACATTGGAGTTGATATTTACACGATAGGATTTGATCAGTTTAGATCCTATATCCTGTGGCAGGGTACGATAATGGACGCTTACCAACATATTGCATGGAAGTTCCGAAAGATCCGTAAAAGCATCCCCACGAAGCCATGTTGGAATCATAGAAACATAGTATGTTCGTGCAAAAGTTTTTGCTCCCAGGAGCACTTTATCGGCTTTAAATGTGAAACTATCCGGTCCGATTACATCTTTTGTTGTGAGTCCCAGCTGTTGAATAGACTGCAGGGTAACACTGTCCTGCCATTCACCCTGATATTGTATTTTCTGTAAAAATTTCTGCGTGGAACCAGGATTATATATATCGTACAGCATACAAAGCCGTTCCATCGATGTCATTGCTTTGGTATTCTCCCCAGTAAGGTTTGTTATCATTTTTATTGCTTCCGTATCCAGCCGCAGAAAGGTCGTGATTGCTTCCTGAATGGATCCTTCTTCTATTGTCAGGGTCATAACCTTAACCTTTTCCAGGTTGTTATTTGCACCGGACATTTTTTCAATCAACATCTGATTATACTCTTCCCGGTACTCGTTCAGCGTATCATTCATCATTGGCATAAGTACCTGTTTTTGAAACTCTGCCAGATTCATGTTCTTATTCCAGATAGTAATTTCTACTTTTACCGTATCACCAAATGTAGAAAGCATTCTGGAATAGTCCTGAAAGATCTTTTCCTGGCCTTGCCTGGAACTGATTTTGAAATTGGTATCACCAAGAATATACGCTTTTGAAAACACACCAGGCGTAAGCTCCATGATCCCGTTTTGGTATACGTATAAATATGGAATGGTATCCTGAACCGTCTGCGGCACTTTCCATTTCAGCAGTTCTTTTTTTCTGCTATGCCCTTTTGCTTTATTCTTTCTATTTTGGGGTGTAGATCTTATTTCCTTTTTCGTATCTCTGCTACTTTTTCGAAAGTACATGTTACTTCTCCTTTTGCCAATCCGTTTTTATAAGAAACATATGCATGTTACTTATAAACCTTCAAAGTTTCTTTTTTCCTTGATTCCCGGATCATTCTTTTACGTAATTTTCGGATCTGTTTCTCCTTCTTTTGTGATATTGGTACATCAACTTCTTTCCGCAAAGAACCAGTGTATATTCTCCTGCCCGGTGCAAGGACATTACACAACAGGAAAATCAGGATGAATTTTTCCATAGGCATCCCGTATATCTCAAACATAAAAGCAAAGACAGGCGTATCGATCAGTGCCGCTATGTACATAATAGCTTCTGCACTCAGATTTCTATCTTTTAGTACAGCTGTATATAATAAAAAGTCCATCGCAATGACAAGCATCAATATAACCAGCTGCCGCATCGTCAAAGGACCTACGGTTTTGGTTTTATAAGTTGTAATATCCTTTGGAACCTGAATTTCTATCATAAACGCCTCCCATTAAACACCAAGAATATCGTTGCAAATACTTTGTGCCTTCAAAGTAATTCCGATTACGGCCAGCTGGATCGCACTCATGCTCCAAAGTGCCGTACTCCCCAGAACATCCAGAATATTGTCCTTCGTAATGGTCATATATCCGTCACTAAGGGAACTGATCAGGGAATTACACAATGCATTTGCTGCATATAAGATAACGGCAATCGCACCAAGCTGCAGGGCACAGGCTGCAAATTTCTTCAAGTATCGAAAACCGGAACTGCGGGTTCCATCTTCAAACAGATTTGCAACTCCTATCGGTGAAAAAATCGCCCGCACAATCAGTTCGATGGAACGGCCGACAGCAATCACATATGCCACAACGTAACACAGTCTGGATATCAGCCACGGAATAAGGAGCTGCAGAACAACCATTAAGGCCTGTTTGATTCCTGCTTTTCCTAAAGCGTCTTTCATATCTTTTTCTACTTCACTATACCGGTAACCGGTTGCTGCATTTTCACCGAAAATTTCAAATGAATTACTTGAATTTCCCGCAAGGTCCTTTACTGCATTGAAAATAAGAACGGATAATTCTTCCAGACCATTTACTATCATTTCCAGATTCATGATAAGTACCGTAACTGCTAAAAGACGAAGTAACATAACTGTCAGACGCTCAAACGTCACAAAATCTTTTTGCGCTTCATTCAGTAACTCGATCAAAAAGAATAAAATTACCAGGGATGCCGCCAGACCTTTAAAGATCCCAATTGCATCTGAGATTACTCCTGTATTCAAGGCATTTACCGTTGCTGTATTTATCGTATTTAAAAATTCTGCAATATCATTCAGTAATCCATTTCCAAATAACACGACGAGTGCTTCGAATATTTGTCTTGAAAAAAATTTCAGCATATCTTTCCTTTCTTTGAAAAAGAGACAGAAGCAAACCTCTGTCTCTATATGTAACATTCGATATTATGCTAATTTATCCAAGATGCCAGACGCATTAACAAATGTCTCCAGGAATATCAGAATGATGGATATAACCATCATTGAGGTATTCTTTGTTTTGGAATCCGGATCTTCATTCTTAAAGGCCAGAATCAATGCCCCGATACTATACACCACCATAACGATTCCAATGATACGAAAAACCAGCAAAATAATGCCGATCATGTTAGTGACAATATCCGTATCTCCCAGTGTCGCCGTTGTCACATCGGCCATACATGGTACACAGGTACTCATAAGAAGCAGCCAGGCAAACGATATTGTTTTTACGGCTTTTCTATAGATTCTTAAAACCTGCTTCGCCCAGGCAGCGTTTCCTACATTTGTGCGGGCAGTTGTTGCCAGTACATGTATTTTTCTGATCTGGCTCTTTCGGTTGTTGAACATTCTTCTACTTCAGTATGGATTTCCATACCGATCTCCTTTCCTTCTAATCAAGAACAAAGATTTCGAAGCTATGTATCTCTATTTATGTTTTTGTCAGTTTCCTCCAATCTTTCAGGAACAATCCCTAAAATTATTCCCTTTCTTCCCTTCTTTTCAATTGTCTTGTTTCTTTCCAGCTGTTAAGCTTTCTCTATCTAATATCCTAATTTTTAGTTACTTTCCGGAATCTTCTGCTGAGTCCGGATCTTTGTTATCAAAATCTAATTCTGTTTTTTGAATTTTGGGAAGTATCTTTTCTTTTTCTGTTTTCTCGCAATAAAACATACGTGCTTTTTTAGTCTCCCGGTTTTCACGGTAAATTTCTTTAACCACATAATCTTCATAAGTGCTCCAGCGACCATTGGAAGCTACCCGCCGTGTTTCAATCATTCCGATGGTATATAAGAAATCCTTTTCGCGGATCTTATCTACAAATTCATCCGCATCGTTTGGATATACCAAACAATGCACATAGCTTTCATGATAATTCCGTTTGGTCAATAACGTAAGACGTACCAAGCCCAGATGGCTTTTTGGCTGTCGGATATTGGCTACATATCCGGAAAGTACCACGCGGTTTCTTTTCTCTGGTATATTTTCCAGATCTATCTTTTCTATAACATCGCCTACAATTGTCTGATAAGGCACTCGTTTCTCAGTATTTGCGTATCCGGGAACAGTCTGTATGTGTCCCTCTATTTTTACACATGTACCGGCATCAAAATTTTCTGCCAACGTATCAATGTTTATCTTTCCGTTTTCAGAATCATAAAAAAGAATCTTTGGGTAATCATTCTGCATACGGACATTTTGCTGCCGTACAGCTATTCCGATAGATACATTGTAATCAGTCCGGAACATCTCTGTAATGATTCCATACAAAATGATCTCATTGGAATATCCGCGCTTTAACTGTTTTTCCATTATTTCCTCTCTTTCTTTCCCAAAGGGATCGTTAATTCTTTTGTTTTCGCATTCCTAAAAGCACTGAAATACCGCCTACGAGTAAGCAGGTTCCAGCAAGCAACAAATCTTTCAAGATATGATCTTCCAACCCTGTTTTAGGTGCCTGGTAATGGTCAGATTCGCCATCATCCCATCCACAGTCGAATACCCAGGTAATATCGGTATCCCTGACTGCATAAACATTTTTATCTTCTTTCGGCATAGAAACAGAAAAATCAATTTTTCCTTCCGAACCTTTCTCATACAGACCAAGAGAAATTTTTTCGTTAAGATCAGTGCTTTCCAAATTACCCTCATATACGGATCTTCCATTCACCTGAATAGATAACTGTAAATTTTTCAGCAGATCCATTTGTGCTTCAGAGAGATCCTCCGGTGTTTCCGTATGGAAAAACAAATTTGCCGCATGGTCATTTTGGTTTTTGACATACACAGTATCAGATACCGTATCTCCAGGCATCAAGGTATCCAAATTTTGGAAGAAATCAGATGTATTGGAAACCATCTGCGCTGCCTGCGCATCCAGTGATACTGCCATCTGTCCCTGGTTTTGCGTTTTTGAAGTAATACTGCCATCATTTTCATGCACACAAAGTTCAATCTCTGTGTCTCCCCAGGGCTGTCCTTTCATAAAGTCCGGCTGGAAATTCGCAGCCTGCACTGCTTCCGCCGTGACATCAAGCTGACAAGTTTGTTCAGAAGATCTTTCTGTCCATTCTTTTGGGAATGATACCGATTCAAAAAATTGAATGGATTCTCCGGTCTGGATGTCCTTCGTGTAATAAAAGTAACCATCGGAACCATTTACCCAGTCTGCGGAAATTCCATTTAAGTAGATTCCATCTAAACCGTCATTTCCTATCCATTCTCCCGTCTGCTTTTCTTCTGATATGGGAGCTGTTTTTACGGTTGTATCCTCAGATGCATCCTGTGCATATACAACCTTCATTCTCAGATAACAGGGATTTGCAAGATTTTTCACTGTGACAATTTTTGAAATAGTGTCTCCCGGAACGATAATCTGATCATTTTCAAAAGGTTCTAATGTCTCACCATCTTCAGAAATCTGATTCTCCTGAATGGCAATATCAACATCTCCGGTTGTGATGGTACTTGTTACCTTCAGTTCGTTGCTTTTATATGCATAAGCTCCTGACAATGAATAACAGGCAACCGAACCGGCCAGCATCAAATATCCACAGGAGTTTATGATCTTTTTTTTCATGTGGTTTCCTCCTTCATCACTTCGCTTCTACCGGTTTTTTCAAAGCTTTGCTCCAGGCCTGCTGCCAGGTCAAAATCTGTTGTGTATCAGGGTCTTTTGCCTGATAACTTTCTTCGTACACATTGATATCAAAATTTTCAATCTCCGTGGTAAGGTTGGTGTTCACATCGGATCCGATGATTTTCAGGCTTTTCATAAATGCCTCTGTTGTTTTTCCAGGCTCCAGAATATCGGTATAGTAATAATAGTCATCTGTTCCAAGCACCCATTTGTTACTCATTCCCTGGATTGTATAGATTCCCATATCTGAAGTCGAATAATAAACTTTTGCTCTTACATAGCACGGAACGGAATTCCCATCAGAATCATCATTTGTAATCTTCACCAGTTTTTCAATGATCTGGTTGCTTCCCGGAGGTATGGGTGTTACCGTTGGAAATTCTTCTTCAATGGAGGTCGTATTATTTCCAATCTTTATGGTATTCACTACACTTTTGTAATCTGTAAGATATGCCAGAGCAGACTGTGCACCGATAATTACCACACCAGCTAATAAAAATCCTGACATCAAAAATGGAATTTTCTTATGTTTGATCATCGTAATGCTCCTTTAACTGCTGAATTTTATAACTGACATGATTCCGTTATCTTCGTTTTGGTTTGCATAAGCAAGATAAGCTTTTCGAGCCTGCTTGATTACTTCTGCTGTTGTTGCCGGTATTGCATTTTTGACATTCTCATCCTCGGCGGATCCTGTATGCGTTGCCTGAATCGCATATGCTTTGACAGGAATGTAATACTCTTTTCCATCCAGCTGCCCTTCCATGCAATTTACAACACGTATTTTTTCGAAGAGAGGTGTTGTTTTATTCGTTAGAACCTGTCCGATCAAAGCTGCATACTTTGGATTAACCGCATCGGTATTGGCAAGCATGGTGTTAAAGCTGTATGTAAACTTCAGATATCCATCTACATTTTTTTGATAACTGTCTGTATCCGGAATATCTGTTACCGGAATATCACTTATCTCAAGTAACGTCCATCCATCTTTTCCATCATGGATATTGTTCCTAATCAGATGTCCATCCGGCAGTTCTGCAGAATCCAAAATCTCCGATGCCTGATCATATTGAATGTCAGAAGCATCGCCTACCAGAAACTCATCCGAAGATGTCTTTGTCACTTCACCTTCTCCGAAAGTAACCAGCATATGATGTTTTTTTAGTGGCGCTCCATTTGCATCCTTATCATACAAAGTGCTGTCATCATTCACTTTTGTCACTTTAGCATATGGGATATAGACCTGCAGATAGACAAATGATGGTGTTACACACTCATCTGTAGCTGTAATGGTTGGATCCTTCTGATATACGTCGCCTGGAACTGCTTTTTCTTTCGTGCCGGAATCGTCTTTTATCCATTCCGGTTCTACGAGATTGATAGAAACTTTCCCTTCTGAAAAGAGATTTTTAACAGAATCTGCGTTACTCAAATATGAATAAGCTCCTGTCTGCGTAATACCAAAACCAACACTGCACAGTACAGCCATAGCAAGTGTCATTCGTTTCATGCCTTTTTTACTTTTTTTCGTTCCACCTGTAAGCTGTAGTAAATTTTTACTCTCCAAAACGCTTTCCTCCTTTCTCCTATTTGTATTTCCAATATGGGTGATGCTCTTTTAGGAAAAAGGAAGAATTGCATTTTCACATGCGAACCGGGTTCGCTTATTTTGCCAGATGAAGTAGCAAAAGATGGATAATGACCAGTCCAAGCACTACGCATACGACATATATTTTGTTTGTACTCAACCACTCACTGACATATCCTGCATATGGAATGCATAGGCCCCAGGGCATTTTTATTACTTTCCCACAAACCTGTGCCTGTGTCACTGGTGCAAAATCTGCATTCTCGTTGTTGTCACCTTTTGTAATAATTTTTCCATCTTCCTGAATTTCCACAACTCTGTGAACAACGTTTTCCTTTTGCAGCCGATACATAATAATGTCGCCACTTTGAATATTTTCCGTTTGAGTATCCACCAGTACCATACTTCCGGTGCGGATCACCGGCTCCATACTGCCTGACAAAATAATGTAGCTGTTGATCCCCATATTGGTTAATAAAAGCGGGATCAGTAAAATCAGGCTTACAATCATAAGGATACCTCCAAGAATATCACCTGATTTTTTTATGATTTTCATATGTAATCTCTCCTCCTTTCTCTTTTCAATATGGGTAATAATTAGAGTTGTTCTTCTGTTTTCAAAAATAAATTGCTTTTACCCATATTGTTTAAGAATCTTCCATATTCAGATTTTATATTTTTAACAAACAAACGATAACGGAGGAGAAGTATGTCCGATAACCGAAGCACACCATTGAATATTCGAAAAAAAGATAAAGCAACATTGTCGAATGTTTTGAATGAAATGATTTATGAGAAGAAAATGTCTCTGCAGGAATTTCGGCTTTTTTTGTTATATCTCGCAAAAATTGATCCTAAAAATCCCAGTCAGACAGAGGTTACCTTTTCATTGCAGCAATACTCTGCACTGCTCGGGGTAGAATTGAACGAATCAGCACTTTTTGCAGTGATGGACAAGCTGTTGAAACGCCTGGTATCCATTCGCCCGGAAATCATGCCCGAATATGCCATTGACGGCCGGATACGATGCCAGCTTTTCAGTAAATGTTTTATGTTTAAAGCGAAAAGCGATGGAAAATGGTATATGTCCTTTAAATGTCATGATGATATCAAACCGTATCTGTTTGATTTTAAGGGAAACTTTACAGAATTCGAATTTTGGAACGCTATTAATCTGCATTCCTTTCACGAAATCAGGCTATATATGCTTTTGAAACAATACTATAGAATTGGGGAACGGATTATTGATCTTCAGGACCTGAAACGGATGCTGGGAATTGCATCGCATGAGTTCCCGGAATATAAGATCTTTGCGCGCTCCGTTTTGAAGAAATGTCAGACCGCCTTAAAAAAGAATTCAGATCTCATGTTTGATTACAAACCGGTTGGACGTCCGGCCCAGGCTGTCCGATTTGTGATTTATGAAAATACTTCTTTTGTTCTTCCGGATACACTGAGTGCTTCAAATATTATATTTCCATCCAAAGGTACTACAGGCATTTCTCACGCCTACAGCCAATACTATCAACACCCAATTCCTTCCTGGCCTGAGTCGTCAGAACAGTTGGAAACGATGAATCTGCTTTTCCAAATAAATAAGCAGGCATTCTTTGAAGAATTTGATTTTGCCACTATGGAATATTTAATGGAGATCATAAAAAAATTATATCCGCTTCCACAACTATGTAATGCTGATTTTCTCGCAGATTATCTGAAACAGGTGATTCCGGATCTCCGGATCTTCTATCTGCAAATGTCAAGAGCTGCTGTTTCCCCACTCATGAGAGCACGTTCCAATTATCTTGCGAAAATTCTGTTAAACGAGTGTACAAGCAGACTCGGGTTTTCATACTCCAGTTCTTCTCATAAATATACCTACAAGGGAAACCATGACAACCGTTTCGGATTTGAGCATCGTGACTATGATTTAGCAGAAATTGAAAATTTATTATTAAAATAATAAGGAACCTCAGCCATCAAAGGTTGAGGTTCTGTTGTTGTAGCTTGTTTATACACTTGTTTTTCACTTGTTTATATTCTTGTTTTCGCAATCTCTATTCCCTTTAAAATCAGTCCTTTTCGCCTTCGAAGGTGAATGAAGAATCCGAAACAGTGAATAAATAATCCACAAAGGTGAATGAAAAATCCCAGAAAGTGAACACTTAATCCTTAAAGGTGAATGTTTAATCCCAAAAGGTGAACAAAAAATCCATAAAGGTGACCACTTAATCCCAAAAACAGCAGAAAAAAAGACAGACAAATGATTGCCTGTCCTATGCCTTAGATACGCTCCGGAAGTTGCTATGCATCTTCTAAAACCAGAAGCGCTGTCTGTTCGATTTGTGCGATTCTTCTTTCAATAAGCTCTATGATATCGCTCATATGGATGCCTGTAAAATCTGTAAGTTCCCGAACAAACCACATCCCGTCTTCTGAAGAAAAGTAAGCGATTTTTCCAAATCCACCTTTTTTTAAGTCCATTTGTTTTCCTTTATATAACACACGTACATCTATTCCCTTATTGAGATCGACAACGATGCGCATATTATCCTCGTCCATTACGATTTTTCTGTCTTCTGTCTCTTCAAAAGAGAAACCATGATCTGTCAAATAGTTTTCATACATTAATGTAAATGGGTTCATATCCTTTTCCTTTCTTATTGTTGCAGTAAATATGGGCGATGCACAGAAAATACAGCTCAATATTTTACTGCCGGATTGTGGGTCTACTGTCATTTGCTCATGTATTGCAGAGACACTCCTGCTCAAAAGTATCTATCTTATATGATAACACAGTTTACGGACAGCATCTGTTTTGTATGATTCCATATAGAAGCACAAGGGCATCTATCATGTATGATACGTATTACAAGGAACAGCATCTATTTAACATGATGCTGTTGTCTTTTATATTATAATACAAACATCGACATTTATCGACATAAAACTCATTTTTGTGCGTTCATCTTTCTATTTCAACACTTACTAGGGAATTTCCTTTTTTTATCCATACACAAATTTCTGAGATAATCTTATGTTTCTTATAAATACTAGGGATTACCGGATACATATAAACGTTTCTTGCTCTATCTCCTATATTACTAGGGAATTTCTTGTGTGACAAAGTATCTTCTCTCATTCAGACTTTCAAGTTTCCAATTTCCATTCGCCTATATTGAATAAAAGCTCCTGTGAGACGAAGGAGGGATTATGGGATATAGTTTTGTACATATAAACAAACTCTATAGTTATTACAAAATAGGAAAGGCCTATGAGCACAATTACAGATTATCTAACGTATCCAATGCAATATCCGAATACAGAAACAAAAATGAAGAATTAATCAGTCTTCCTGTCAAAGCTGATCGGCAGTTATCTTATCTGGAAGCCTGGCAGGAACGTTTGCATGCGCTCCCGGCCTACGCTAAAGGGAACCGAAAAATACGAAAAAATGCAATTCTCGCTCTTGAAATTGTTACTTCTTTTTCCCGGGAAAATCGCAATCAGGTTCCTTTGGAGCAATGGAAAGAAGCAAATGTCCGATGGATACAAAAATCTTTTAATGCGGATATGGAAAAATATGGAGATAACGTTTTGAGCATCATGTGCCACGATGATGAAACCGGCAATACTCACTGCCATGCATTTATTCAGCCAATTGATCAGAAAGGGCATCTGAATGCTTCTTTTTTTACAGACGGAAAAGAAAATGGAAGATCCAGATATTCACGATTGCAGGACTCTTATGCAGAAGTTATGTGTTCTTTAGGACTACAACGTGGTATGAAAGGGTCGAAAGCCCGGCATAAGGATATTAAAAAATTTTATACGGAACTTAACCAGGCAATCGAAAATGTTCCGATTCCTCAAAAAGGAGAACTGGCCACAGATTATTATGAACGATTCCAGGAGCAGCTGGAAACTTTATCAGCGGCATATCTGAAAAAGGGACTGGAACGAGAACGTGCCGCCGATGAATGGGTCACTCGGAAAATCAACGACTATAAAAAACAGATACACCTGGAGCATCAGAATCAAAAACAACTCCTGGAACAAAATCTACGCACTCTTTCTTTACAGGTTATAGAGTCCCGAACACATTACCAGGAAGCAGAACATAAAATTCAGGAAACATCGGCGATGTATCAGCAACTTATCGATAACAAAGAACAGGAATTATCCGCTCTTACCAATCAGCTTCAGGAGATCCAGGATCTCATACTGAATTATGAAAACGAATATCGAACAATGAATGTCGCTGATTTCCTGGCACTGTTGAAAGAGGATACTCCAATATATCAAGCTCTTGCTGCCATCGATCCGGAGAGTACACAACTGCTTAGTACATTCCAGGACAGGTTTCAAAATCACTTGCAACAGGCAGAACCGGAACCGGATCAAAGATTTTAAGCTGTCCAATACTCCAGTCTATACATAATCTTTTGAAGGGAAATATACAATGAGAAAGAAAAGAAGATTTTATATTTTTATGATAATTATTTCTTTTAGCACCATAATTGGTACAGCTACGAAACTCCAGGAACCTGAGCCACAGGAAATATTTGACACGCCTCCAGTAGTCCCGACATCCTTTCCAGATCCGAACCTTAAGGAAGAACAGGATAAAATTGCTACAACACCGGAAAACGAGAGGGACACAGAACAACCGGAAATTTCCAATGATCCGCAATCAGATCAGGAACAGGATTTCGGGAATCCGTCTTCAGATTCCTTTGTAGTTGAGCTGGGATAAAATTTTTTGAACGTCAAAAAACAGGTGCAAAAGAAATCCTTTTTGTACCTGTTTCTCTATTATATTGCTTTTCAATTATCAGAATCGAAAAGTTCAAGATTTTTATATAATAACTTTAATATGTATTTCCTGCTCTTTGTATCTTCTGGCGAAAGCGTTTCCGTCGGATTATATTCTGTCAACCAGATTAAAAATGGAAGATTTTTTCTTATATTCGGTTCTATCTCTGCCTGAATTTGTGCTATAGTTGGCCAGAACCCCTCCGGCTGCATATCTGTTTTTTTAATGTTCTCTACCATCCTGTCGTATTGTTGAAATGTTAATTTTATTTTCATTTCTCCATAACTCCTCTCGTATTTATCATAAAGCTAAACCATATATGATCTTTTAAAGAAAAAAGCCGGAAAAATTTCCAGCTTATTTTCATATGTCGATACATTCAAATATGGATATCTGGCCATCTAATGCATCTTTTTTCCTTTTTGTCTGAACAAATTCCTGTTTTAATATATCTGGCAATTCTTTGATACGGGACATGTATGCAACCTGATACCGGTCATTCAGTTCTTTCATGTATGAATATCCTGTTTTTATAATTTCCCAATATATGTGATATACTGTTGTAATGTTTTCAGCACTCAGCTGACACCATATCTGATCTTTCAATTCTTTATATCTTGTGGATCCGATCAGGCGTCTCATATTTACCTTTGAAAGCAGTAGATCAAGATATTTTTTGTCATGCAGCAGTGTAGCCATTTCATAAATACCGTCGATACCACACTGCAGATCGTATAGTTTTTTATAAAACTCTCTGCATACACGAGAAAATTGGTTACATAATCTATTTTTCTTTTCTGCGTTCTTTTTGTACAAATGTATTTTTTCTGTATATAGAATAATATATACTTCTCCGCATCTGGCATAACAATGAAAGTAGCAAAACTGTTTTTCAAGATTCGATTTGCAGATCATAATTCCGAAATCCCATATAAAATCACAGAGAGTTTTCTGATATTTCGGATAATCTATCCAGATATAAAAAGCATCGTTTTTTATTCTCCATTTATAAAATGTTTTTTTACCGGATCCCGGTAAGAATGTAAAACTCTTTTTTATGCTCTCTCTCATCGGATTATAAACCTGTTTTTCACCAAGCACTGCTATAACATATTTTACCTCATCATTTTCCCTGTATATAAGATCCATATGATCCATATCTGCTATCGCATCAGCAATACACAGATCACGCCCGATCCAGCCATTGTACAGCATCCGGCCATGGCAATCCAATAAACTTCCAATCGATGCAAACGCTTTTTTGTCTACTATGAAAATTTGTGAATTTATCTTAAATATCAGACCAGATTCACAAATCATTTCATAGACTTCCTCATTCACAGTCATTATTTCTTTATCGAATTTCAGAGTATCGTCATACTGTACAAATGGATATAATGGATCAATCGCAAAAAAAGAAACCTCATATGTACCGTTCAGTTTTCTGGCTGAATAATATGATAGCACTTTTAAATTTTTTGTATCAAATACATGCCGTTTTGTATGATCCTGTAACCAATCTACCGTTCGGAATAATGATTGCAGGTTGTCTCCATACACATCATATGGCTTTAATACATTTATTTGTTCATTCATTTTCCTTCCTCCTTTAAGCTCCATATATGAATTACATTTCACATTCAATATGGCAGATTCAGGAAACAGAAAATCGGATTGTACATGTAATACTATTCTTCGACCAGAATCACATCAAATGGATGTTCCTGCACTACTTCCTCCGGGGTGAGGTAATTTTGCAGATATTCCACACTATAGCCAATAATTTCTACGGCGGTATCTTTCCAGTTATAATTTTTTCCACATTGAGTACAAGCCGAGGTTTGAATTGCATTTCTTGTCTGTATATATCCATCCACATAGATGACACTTCCGGTATGAAGATATTTGATATCGTTTTCAGCCTGCTGTCCAATCGTGTTTATCCATGGATAATCGCTGTGCACTTCCGGAGAATCCTGAATGAAATATTTTCGTTGTATGGCAATCGGATAACGGACCGTATTCTTTTTTTTCTTTCCAACAGCGATCAATTCCGGGTTCCTGAGAACAGTACCAAGCGCAAAACATTTATTTGAAATTTCGACATGTGGCTGAAGCTTCTGCAAAGCGTCTTCTCTTGTCTGGATACCACTTTCCCGTCGACATAGATACAGCGGTGTTATGACAAAAATAATGGCTTTCTCTTTTATATTTTTCTCACCACAATGTTCACAAGAGGAGGCTTTTATAACGTTTTTGGTTGTAATAACTCCTTCTACTTCAATAATATCGTTGGTTTTATACTGTTCAATGGCGGTGATCATTTCCTCATCATCCGTAAAAATCGTTGGTACATTATAATAAAAGGTGTCTTTTTCCGAACGACTTTTATTCAGAACAATCAGGCTGAACATTGCTGCCGTAGAATTTCCCAGTTTTAGAAATTTAGGGGACTTCCGAAGAATTCCCAACAATCGGACATAATTGTGTGTAGCCATATTTTATTACCTTCTTTCTCCATAGAATCTAAAAATTTATAGTTAATATGGGAGAAAATAAAAAAATACCCGATTCATTTTCAGAACCAGGTATTTTAGACTTTATATAACATTTACTGCTCGCTGATAACATTTCTGAAATTTACACTTCTCATCAAACATCTCATATGCTTTTGCCGGTATCGCTAACGCAGCCATCAGAAATTCACTGAGAAAACATATCACTGCGCATCCGAACAATATCAGGATCCCTACACCAACAGGTAATATAATATCAGAGGGAAATACAAATCCATCTCTGATAATGGTATATACATCATAGACCAAAAATATCAAATATAATGTAGCAGATGCAGGTACGATAAGCGTCGAAAGAATCTCGATTATTTTTCCAGTCAGATAAATCGGGAAAAATATCATTCTCATAATCGTATAGAACAGTAACAGTACAGGGTTATATGTGCAATTTCTTCTTTTCGGTTTCATAAGGCTTCCTCCTTTGTTTTACTATACACCAGTGTTCCCTTGCGAACCGGGTTCGCTTTTTTTATGTACTATTTATTCTACTATAAAAGCTGCTTGCTCGTAATCTTGCATATTTCCAGAATTTTATTACCGGTTTTCTTTTTTTTGATTCATAGCATGACCTAAAAATAAAATCACAATTATTATTGTGAGCACAAAAACCGGAATATTTTGTATAAGAATTTTCCGAGTTGATTTTTCATAATGTGCACGTTGTTTATTCTTCTGGCCAGAATTAATATCAGACTCTTCGGTCAGATGATCTTGTTCCACTTTTTCTATACTACTGCTTTCTTCCGAAGACATATCACTTTCTCCAGCTCCTTCATTCAAACCATTTGCTATATTCTGCTCCTGAAGCGTTCCTGGTACAAATAAAGTATCTTTGTATTCTGTGTGTACCCTGCTGGCCTGTGTATCACCAATTCCTAGCTGTATACAGTTTCCTTCCTCTGTAGAAAAGTCAGAAGTAATACAATAGCCACTCTGAATAATATCAGTATTATCACCAACATACGTTATTTTTGTAATACTATAAGTTCCAGAAGTCATTTCCACTTCTTTCCAATCATTCACACACTCAGAAGCATCCAGGAGCATACTGAAATTCGTATTTTCAGCATTTATGTACTCTATATAAAACGTATCACCAGCTTGTGGAATGAAGCTATCCGAATAAAACGATTTGATTTTGCAGGTAAAGGTCATTTCTTCATCTACATCCGATGTTACATCTGCCTCTGCATAGGTAGGGAAAGGTACACTCAGACTAACCAGTAACATACAAAAAAAGAGTATCATTTTATTCCTCATAAACGTCTTCCCTCTTGCTTTCAGGTTCTACTGTATTATCATCTTCTGAAAAGCGGAGTCTGCTCAGAGAATCCTGCTGCTGTGTCACATGATCGTTTGTCCGCTCCAGTCCGGTCAGATCCAGAATCATCGCATTCGCTGCTGCCCTTTCTGCTTCAACATGCCCTTCTTTCTGCTGTTCCTGCTGCCGCCATGCCAGTTCCTGTTCCAGCTCATACTGCTGCTTTATTTCGCGTTCAATACCAGCCTGTATATTATTTATATCAATGCTCTCATTTGTCACAAACTGACAGTTCTCTTTTTCAAATAAAAGAGACATTCGCTGCACAGACTTATCCTCTGGATTTTCTCCTCCCACCCACAGAACGGGATTAACCATAACCAATGACAGGCGACCATATACTTCCAGCGGAAATAAAATCATACTGAAAGAATACACTGCACCTTCAAAGTCTTCCTGTGTATTTGTCAGCTTATCGTATTTTTTCATCGCAATTTTCGCCAGAGCCAGCCCATGCCGGGACTTTTGTTGGAAATCCATATTCACCTGTAAAAAACGATCCCTGATCAGTATTTCATAAATAGCACCCGGGAGTTCATAATTTCTTATCGCCTCGTTTTGTCCCTCCGACTGTTTCCAGATATGAATAGATCCGGCACTTAGCGGATCTCCTTCCTTATCGGTACCATTCGATAAAATCAGAAAATCTTCCAGATTTAATTTTAGTGGTTTTTCCTGGGATTTCAGATTAGATTTGTCATTCATAAAACCGCTCCTCCTGTTTCTTTTTTCTTGAATATGGGCGATTTTTATTATCACAATTGAAGGCTGAATGTTAAAGAAAATTCATACATAGTATGTGCTTTATCACACAAACAGGAATCTTTATACTAAGGGTATCGTTTGTTTTACTGAAAATTACAAAGTTCATATTACTTCAATCGCAGTGCACGATATTATGCGTGTTGTGGATTGCATCCTTAAAATAAAGAAACGTCAAACCACACACTCCTACGAACGGTTTGACGTTTCTATTTTTCATTCAATTGTAATCCGGATTTTTGGTAGTCGGCTCTTTTCAGGATGCAACGGGATATTTTTATACCGGTAAACACTCAGTACCATTCCCATCAAAAGGTACGCCACCAGTGTTCCACCACCAGTAACTGATAAAAACGGAAGAATTACAGAGGATATTCGCAGAACCCGCAGATAGGTAAGAATGCTGTAGGCAACCTGAGTTGCAAATACAAGCCCACATCCATATCCGATCATGGTTCCCAGTTGATTTTGCTGTTTTTTCGAGACACCAAAGATTTTCCAGATCATCATCAGATAGATCAGAACTGTCAAGATTCCCGGAAGGATACCAAAACAGGCCATCACACTGGTCAGGATCAGTTCGCTGTTAAATCCCGGCAGGCTGCTTTCCAGGAATTTCATCCCGGATGCGCTTTTCCCGATCCAGCGGCTCTGAATAAAAATATTCTGCATCATATCCTGAGTATAGCTATTGGATCTCTGTAAAAAAGCTCGGATTCTTTCCAGCATATATGGCTGTACCCATCCTCCTGCTGCAACTGTAACTCCGCCAACAATCAATATCCACAGACATACCCACATCCTGAGCAAGACTTCTTTCCGTGCAATCTGATACCACTGTTTCCAGACAGCGGTAGAAAACATCACCAGACAAATTAGCATCATACAAAACGTATGTACAAGCGAACATCTCAAATCCACCCATATTGGAACAGCAAGCCATAAAATGCTCTTCCACAGCACTTCATATCCTGCATTTCGATAAGAATACAGAATTGCTCCGAAAATCGGAACATACAGATACATCACCAACGGAACAGAAATGGCCAATCGCCCAATCATAATAAAAGTACCACCTGTACTCGCCAAATGTCCCAGAGAAACCACCAGAATCATAACTCCACAAAACAGGATACCGATCTGTCTCGCATATTTTCCAAGAATACTGTAGTCCATGAAATACACACCAAGCATCAACAAAAAACCTGCGATATGAAACATGAGCTGCCGATTTGGCTGCGCCGATGCATTGCCACCTCTCCACAAGGCAAACTGTAAAAAAACACCAATTCCGCCCAGAATACCTACCAACAGCAAAATTTCCCATGACATCTTCGGTCGATGAATCCGGTCGAGTTCCACTCCCACTTCCACCGGGTCTCCCATCTCCAGGATCGCCCGTTCCATTGCCTCCTGCTCTTCCATCCCTTCACTTCTGTAGTCTTCCATCTGATCCATGATATGAGCTTCCAGCTCTGTCTTCACATCAGGACGAGCTTTTTTACAGCGGATCTGATCCGTCACAAGCTGTAAATATTCTTCTTTTTTCATATCTACCCCTCCATGGTCAGCACATCCGTCACCGCTTTTGCATATACTTTCCACTCTTCTTTTTTCTCCTCCAGCCTTTTTCTCCCCGTGGCTGTCAGACTATAATATTTCCGTACTTTTCCCACTACTTCCTGTTCATAGCAAGATACAAAATTTTTCTCTTCCAGTCCGTGCAGCAGGGGATATAACGTACCTGCCTTCAGCTCAAACACATTCTGTGACTTTTCCCGCAAAGCTTCAATCATCTCATAACCATACCTGTCTTTTTCCTCCAGAAGACTCAGAATCAACATCGCCATGCTCCCGGAAACCAGTGATTTTTCAATTTTCAATATACACACCGCCTTTATATAGATTTCCGATATATCGGATATCAATATATTATATCGGCGATCTATATTTGTCAAGAAATGATATTCACAAATGCATCTTCTTGTCTAAGTTCGTATAATGCACTTTTTTTAATTTTATCCTTAATCCTTCTTTAAATAATTTTATAATCTGAAAACTGTCGAATCCCAAAATAAAATAATATAATATCTCAAAGTATATCTGCATAATATTTTCCATTAATATTAGAAAAAACAACTTTAATTGGAAAAAGGTTTATTCCTTTAGTTGACAGCCTGAATAGATAACAAGCCCATTCATTCAAATCATTCGGGAGACGAAAACACTCCTGTTTTCCATTTTTTAAAATTACTATTGTAGGAGTTAAGTTTGAATCAACTCCTACTGACAACACATCATATGTCTGAGTATGTTCCTGCAATGGTAAAAGTGAATATCTTTTTGCTCCGCTTTGATTTATATAAGTTTTTTCATTAACGGATTTTACAAATTCAATTGGTAATTTACATCCTCTCTGTTCAAAATAACTTTCTAACTGTTCACATACAAATGCATTAAAATATTCCCCTTGCATATCTATATTATTTTGAATTTGCTCAACAGATTCAAAATGGTTCATAAAGTTAAGCAATGCAATGAATTCAATCAAGTCATCTGAATATATCCCTGAGTACGATTTATACCATGCAAGTTGCCATTCGCAAATCAGGCAATACAGTTTTTTATACAGTCCGAATTGAACTTCATTCAAACAAAACCATTCTTTGGATAATATTTTCTTATTAGTACCGTCGTCAGGAGATTGATAACGTAAAGAATCACTTAGGCCTTTCATCAATTTAGCCATAATGCCAGCTAACATATCTGCTATACGAAGTCCCTGATAATCTCTGGAATCGGCTTCGTCTACACTTGATAACCCTATTTCACAAGCTGCTTTTAAGGTTTTACCCTTTTCTGTTTTCTTGCCCTCTTTGTCAATAATTAATTTATAATTTAAAATATTTTTTTCCGATAAGTATTTTTTGAAGCCATCGAAAGACATATGATAATCCCATGCAGTCTCTGGAATGCCAGAAATATCATCCAATACAATTAAAATTTGTTGAAATGCCTCGGTTTCTTTTTGTTTCAATCGGAAATTATTTTTATTATAATTTATCCTATCTTCAAAAAATTTTTTTAGTTTTTCCAAAAATTCTTTAGGAGATTCATAAAGACTTTTAATGATTTCCTCCGGTCGGTATCTAACAAGTGCTTTTATAATAGAATACTTAATTAAATCTGCATCTATAAAAAAGTTATTTTTGTATTCGCTAAAAAGCTGTAATATAAGATATTCAATTTTACTGGAAACAGAAAAATAAATATGAGTATCCCTATCAAAAATTGACAAAAACTCATCTACAAGTTGAGCATTCTGTTTGTTAAGTGAGGCAAATCCATACTTGAATTCTTTTTGGTGAAGTATTTTACTTTTGATCTCACCCTTAATATCCTTTCTATCTGCATATTTTTCTTCAAAATCAGCATGTTTTTTCAAAATATCCTTTTTGTCAGCCGCCCAGCCAATAATCATAGTAATAAAATTATCATAATAATTAGAAGCATTTACAGTCTTATAGTTTATTACCCGACTATGCTCAGTTTCATCATAATAAAAAATGTATTCATCCACTTCTCTATGTCCTCTTAAATTCAATTAGATTTTTGATGCTTTATTTAATTAATATTACATATTCATAAAGATGCTCTAACGCAAAATTATTGGCATATTTTTCTGTGGGTAACTCTGCATATAAACTATCATACTTTTTATTTAATGTTTTAACATCCTGTGCAGTCTTACAATATGCGGCTTCACTGTTTCGCTGACGTATCAGCATACCTCGTTGTAGTTCATAATATATGATAAATTGTTCATCATTGTTACCTTCATCAATAAAGTTTTTATATTGAATCCAATGACCAATTTCATGTAAAATACAAAACACTGAAAATGAAATATCATTAAAATCACATTGTTCACAAATCATCTTTTTCATTCGGTTGAAAGCATCAGACATATTTGATTGGTAATATTCTGCTACTTCTAAGCTGTCGTGCTTTGGCAAATACAGACCTCTTTGTTTATTAGAATCTGGTTTTAGATAGGTAACAGCCGAAAAAACGAATGAATCAACATAATAAATTGGACATTCATTTATTTTCGTTAGTTTTGATACAATGTCATATATTTTCATTACGTAATCTCCTCTGGTTAAATGTTTAAAATGAAATTTTATAAAATTTCATTTTAATTCTTAATAAATTATTATGCTATAAAAATTTCTGTAAACTGTTTTTGCTGTTGCATTTGTCCCTACATCATGTTTTGGTATTTTGCATCTGCTCTGATATTCATTCGATACATAGACTCATACAATCTGCATCTACGCGAATCTGGCTCAATCTATTCGATTGCAAAGAAGAATGCATTCTTTGATACATTTTATCCAATTGATAATCTCCTGTACGCCAACAAAGAACTAGCTTCTTTATTTTACAGTTTTTCTAATTACTTAACCAGTGTATCATAAAAAATAAAGGAAATGTATATACTTCCATGCATTTCCTTTATCACTCTTTTATTTCATTAACATCCATGAAGAATGGCAAACAGGTCAAACTTATATGCGAACCGGGTTCGCTTTATTGGATTGCGCAGATAGATACCTCTTTTGACACTTTTCGATTATTAATATCCCGTACAACAACCGATACGGAATACGTTCCTTTACTTTGTGGCGTAAATGATGATTGCCTGCCGCTTTCTTCTGAATAAAAGTATATCTTCCCAATTCCGGCATCATCCACTGCGTTCTTTACAAAGATATCTGCGGTAATAGAGCAACCAACCAGGATCTGCGGTATATAATCATTCCACTCAACCTGTGGATCCTTTGTATCAACAATGGATAATGGCACTTTTAATACATCACCGGTTATCCGATTGATAACCTTAATCGTATATTCCCCGGAACGCCTAGTATTCACGCCAGTACTGTCAATGGTCAAATACTTATCAAAGACCCTGCTTACATTGATATAATCGTGTAAATTATTCTCATTTAATATATATTCTATATCCGTTCCTGCCTCTGCACACAAGCCTTCTCTAACATCAAATCGTGTGACATAGATAAAACCTGATAAAAATAAAGTCACTGTTGTAAAAATAGCACAGATTTTTTTCTTTCCTTGCATTTTCATCCCATCCTTTCTTCTTTTATTACATACATGGAAAAACGCATACACCAGACGATGTATGCGCAAAAGTGTTAGTTTTTCTTATTCCAATATTCAATCATGGTTATGGCCCACGCCTGTGAAAGTGTAAATGGTTCTCCTTTTATTGTGGAAAAACAATTTTCAAATTCATTTAATTCTTTAATACAGTTGTTCCAATAGATTTCTTCTGTTTCTGCCTGCCGAGTCCAATATTTCTGGCAAATCTTATAGAATGCCGTGAACATTTTCTTTTCTTCCGAATCATTCCCAAAAGTAAATGGACTGGTTCGGTTGTCTAATAAACTGTATGAATACAAATTACATGCCAACTGATACGATAAAGAATCAAAATCTCCTTCGTCACTGTATTTTTGTCCAAATTCCACACATAACGCCCATAATTGCTTTTGGTTCATATGCTCCATCGTACACTTTTTCAGCAGGGTGTATAATTCGCCGAACATATTCCATTCTTTCATATCTTTTTCAAATTTCATTTCTTCCCTCTCCTTTACAATCCAAGCATGGATTCCGTCAGAATCTGAAGATAGTCCTCAAATTCTTTTGCTCTTTCCTGCTCTAGTTCCCTCAAATTCGCTACATGGTACTCAGCAAGTGCATGTGTATATGCATCGTTGCATATTTTGGCAGCTCTTTTCGCCTCATAATATTTCACTTTGCTTATATTACCGGCAATAATGCAGTCATCAATGCCCTTGCCATTTTGTTTTGACCAAAACGCATATCGGATATACAATCCCGGAAATTCATCTTGTATCTTCCGGATCATTTTTTCGCTCTGCATAAAAAGAACATGCTTTCCCAGAATGTCAGCATCGAAAAATATAAAAACATTATGAATCCCTTTCATATGCCGGATCGTATCTTCAATCCCATGCCACGAGGTAACTCCCTGAACCGAAATGCTGATATTACCGGATTCTGTTAATTTCTCTGATTTAAAGCGTCCTTCTGTGATGCATAAGGTATGTTTCTTTATCATCGAAGGATAACATACATCTTTGGGACTGCCACATCCATTACCACCGTTATATTCGTTTGGATTGTAAGTGGCAAATGTAGAGGAAAACCAGATGTACCGGGAATCTCCTTCCTGAATCGTATCTTTTCTGATCTGGATAGCCACAATTCTGCTATCCGAATTCCGAATCAATATCCCCAGGCCTTTATACCCTGTGAAACTAAGTTTCCCACGCTTTTTATCATAGAAAAATCCTGGTATATCCATCAGTATCTCCTCTGTATAATCCGGATATTTTTCTTTGATTCTGGTAATAATTGCATCTTTCTGCCTCCAGTTTGTAGGACAGGTAAAATAATCCTGCTCAATTCGTGCCAGAGATATCTTACGTTCCCGTATCAAACTGAGTCTGTGGTGATCGCTTAAGGAACAGCAGTCTTTCATACACTGATATACGTTATGTATAATCACAGGACTCACTTTTTTTCGGACCACTTTTTCCTTTTGACTTTGAGAATATCTGCTTTCTATTTTCTTTACATATCGTTCATCATATTTTCTACGATAGTACCTGCGATACTCATCATACGTGATAAGTCCAAATTCATATGCAACCTCAAAAGCAGCTTCGAGATATGTTATATTTTTGTACAAAGATACAAATTTTACTCCGTTCCCAGCGTACTCATCTCCACATGAAAAGCATTTCCACATGCCCTTATCCGGTGTTACGATAAAGGAACCGAGTTTTGTATCTCGATGAAAAGGACATAGCCCCATCCAGTGTCGTCCTCTAGAAATCAACTTCGTATACCGCCCTACAATCTGCTCTACAGATATCCGACCAAGTTTTTCAAACATTTCTTCGATAAACTCGTATCGATCTTTTACATTTGTCATTTTCTTCCCCCTTTACTTTTTCTCCATATACTGAAACAGTTATCATAAAAAATATGGGCGGACACAGATATGAAAAAGGTTAGTCTTTCTTTGATAACGCGAACCGGGTTCGTTTTTGAGAAAATAAATTTCTATTATGAAAGGCAGCTACCTTACGAATCAATTCGTAAAATAACTGCCCCTTCACTTATCTCGACTGGATTATCTGAATCGTATTTTTAACAATTGCATTATGGCTCCAATCGCCCCATGTATATTTTTCATTTTCAAATGTGATCGTTGTCCCAGTGAGCCTGCTCTGTAAGTCCGCGATTACTCGAAAGGTATCTTCTGGCCGCACCCCATATGCAGATTCCTGCAACCGCTCAATAGATACATTCTCATCTGCGGATGTTACCTGCGACAGATAATATCGGTTCACATCATTTTCCGTAACTTCATAAGCATTACCTGCCGGAATTCCCTTCCAGGTATATTTTACTGACACATATCCGTCACTTTCTGTATGCTGCTGCACATACTCTTTTGTAAACTCATAAAATTCGCTATATGCGTGACGATTCCCAAGAAGATCATTTCCTTTTACCGTAATCAAAAATATCGGATTTCCATTTGCAAAATTAATATGATCTGCACGGATTTTTTTAATAACGGTTAAATCTGTATACGGAAGATCATACATAGCCGCTGTATTGGTAAGACTTTCTTCTATTGTTACCTGAACCGGTTCGGAAAGAGCATACCCAGAAGGACTTTTTGTCTCAACCAGCCAGTAAACACCGGGTTGAATGCCATAAAAGACTTCCGGATCTTCGCCTGATATCCATTGTACTTTCTTCCCGGTAATCGTTGTAACAACACTATCCGAAATATCTTTTGCCTTACGCAACTCCAAAGAGGCTCCGGGAACAACTGTTTTTTTATCCGCCAGGGAGATCTTAGCAAATTCCGTTTTTGTCCATTTATCCGTCATGGTGACTGTTTGAATTTCTTTTGTGTCCTGGACAAGAAATGAAACATCATCTGCTTTTACATATCCAGCAGGCACAGAAGTTTCTTTTAATGTATATGTTTTTCCAACAACCAGTCTATCTATTTCATTGCCATCTGCAGAAGAATCAAATTCTGCCACCTTTTTATTGTCAGAATCGTAAATTTCCAGGTGTGCGCCTGCAATGGATTTACCCTCTTCATCTACTTTTTTAATAAGAATTCTCGTCGGATCATTTGTTACATTATATGAAAATTTTGCCATGGAACTGGTATCTGTTGCCGATACACGAAACTCTTGTAACCAGGCCGATGCAGATGTATACCCCGCCGGAACGGATGTTTCCACTATTTTGAATTTTCCCTGATTACCACCATCCTGAAAGTTTGTCTTTAAAGATTCTTTCAGAGATGTATTTGCATCACTGCTATATTTTTTATTTGTAGTATCCCAGCCAAGCTTGCCTTTTGCTACATAATTACCGGTACTCGGCTGATACTCGTAAACAGTAAAATCACATCCTGCTAAAGCTTCACCCGTTAAAGAATCCTTTTTTATTACTTCTACGCTGACCGGTTTTGAACTTTTCGTTGAATCTTTGAGGATATGCAGCGTAATTGTTTTGCTTACGGAGTATATACCTCCCGTACCAGTCCATGTAATAAAACCAATCGGCTGCAAACTGGTATCTTTTGACTCATACATAGCGCATCCCCACCAGGCCCGCAAGGAAGTCTTCACAGTAATCGGGATATCTTTCCCTGTTACAGACCAGTCATTATACTGCTTTTCTGAAATATAGACATCAAAATCCGAATATGTTTTATTGTCTTTTTTACTGACTTTCACGCCAGCAGGAGTCGAAATATCAACGGTATCTATTTGATCACGCATATCATATCCATAATAACTGTTAAAGGTAATATGGAAAGCTCCACCGGAATAATAATTTCCATCGGTACTCTTACTCCATGTATCTTTATAACCACTGACATCATAGGTTGTTGTACTGTTACTCAGCTTAAACCATCCGTCGCTGTCCCAACCGGTATAATTGGTGCTGTTGTTTGCTCCGTTGACAATATGTTCAATTGCAGTAATGACCTTGTTTTTTGTTGCTGCTGAAGGAGATTTTACCCCTTTCAGTAGTACAGATAAGCCACTGTTTTTCGCTAATGCGGCTTCCGGATCCGCATGATTGATCGCAGCTTTGGCTGTTGCCAGACTGAACTCCCCATTCAAAATATGGATTGCTGTCTGTGTAACCACATAGTCATCCCGCCAGTCACCGGTATTTGCTGAATATCCAGGATAACGGCAGGTTTCTCCCCAGTACATGCAGCCATAGTAAAGTGCATAATGTACCTTACGGTTCGTCCATTTATTATTAAATATCAGATTATCGGAAGGGGAACTTTTCTGCCACTCCAGGCAATATACCATTCTCCATTTCCCGTTTGCATCCGGATTTGATCCGTCATTGTCGATCCATTTTAATCCCATCGCCAGATTCAGTGTTTTCGATGGAGAATTAAGTACATTTCCATTCCAATATACATCATAGCGCTGATTTAAGATTCTAAGGTTGCTCGAATTATCTAACGATGTCATGGCTATTCCGTCATCGCCTTTTGAATCTTCCTGTATCAGGGTACATAATGGTTCTGCATCATCTGCAGGTGATGCTGGCATGATCTGTTCCTGATCGTTTTCCAGTATTTGTTCTGAAGCAGCTACAGGAATTCCTGTAAAAACTGTTATCATAAGCAAGAGAATGCTAAGAGACTTTCTCCATATTTTTTTCATCAAATATCTCCTTTCTGCCAAAAAACCGGAGCAGATACCCCACTCCGGTTTATTTATCGCTATTTTACTGATTGCATCAGTTTGTTTCAAAGTTAGATACTAACGTAGTAGCAGTACCATTATCAACATTCTGATTGGAATATGTTACATATGCCGCTTTCGCCTGCGTGATCGCATCTGCGGTGGATGTTGGAACACCATTTCCATTATTTCCCAGAGTGTTGGAATCTTCATCACCGCCAGTACCAGTATGTGCTGCCTGGATGGCAAATACCTTGATCGGCATCTGATAAGATACCAGATCCAACTGGCCTTCCACAACATTGATCATCCGGATCTTCTCAAATAATGGTGTCGTTTTTTTCTGAATGGTTTCACCTACCAGATCTGCATATTTTGTATTGATGGAATCTGTATTGGCGAGCATGCTGTTGTATGCATATGTAAATACCAGATATCCTTTGATCACTCCGTTAGCGTCATCATCACCGGCAGCCAAACCTGTTTTTTCAACCTGCAGCAATGTCCATCCATCTTTTGTATCATTGATATTATTGGTCAGGCTATGACCGTTAGGTGCCAGGGAAGTATCCAGTCCTTCAGAGGCCGGATCGAATTTGACAAGTGATGCATCACCAACCAGAAATTCATCCTGTGCATCCTTTGTCGGCTCTCCTTCCCCATAGGTGATCAACATATGATGAGCCGTTGTACGTTTGCCATTGGTGTCTTTATCAAACAGTGTGCCATCATCATTTACCTTTGTTACTTTTCCGTATGGTATCTTCACCTGCATATAGACAAAGGCCGGGGAAATACTGTCTTCATCCGCTGTGATTTGCGGATCTTTGTTGAAGATATCTCCCGGAGTGACCTGTTCTTTATCTCCCGGATCTTCCGGATCATGTGTCCAGTTTGGTTCCGAAGGTGTAATGCTGACTTTTCCTTCTGTAAATTTGTTTGTCACATGAGCATAATCTGTGAGATAGGCCAGGGCACCGGTCTGATTCAGACATAATCCTACGGCGGCCAGAGTAGTAGCACCCACAGCGATTGCCCGTTTTAACTTTCCTGTTTTTTTCTTTTCCTCCTTAGAAATGAATTTTTCCTGTTTTTTCATCCTGTGTCCTCCTTATTTTGGAATGTTGACGGTAGGATCCGTCTCAATGTGTTAAGTGATCCTTAACAATTCACTATGAATATAGGCGATGGATTATGAAAAACAGGAAAAACTGTCAGAGAAAAGACGTATTTTCTTTTTGCAACAAACTCAATATTTCTCCGCCTCTTGAAGTTATTTTTATATTCTGTAACAGAAAACGAACCGGATCTGCGTGCATAATCATTTGCACGGCATCCCGGTTCGTTTTCTCAAGATTCTCTATTTTGTGCACGCAACTGTATGGTTTGTGCAACCAGTCGTTTGCGTTCTTTCATAGAAGCATATTTTTTTGAGGTATCTACGGAGGAGTGTCCCAATGTTTCAGCAACCAAATACAGATCGCCTGTTTCCTGATACAACTGGGTTCCAAATGTTGACCGCAGCTTATGGGGTGTTATCCTTTTGTGGGGTACATACATCCTTGCATATTTTACAATCATTTTTTCAATGGCATCCACACTGATCCGGTTATTCTTCAAGGAAAGAAATAACGCATCTTCTGATCCCTTTTCCGGTATCAGGTTCAGTCGCTGCTCATGCAAATAGTCCTCCAGAACATACTGCACTTCATTGTTAAAAAATACGATCTGTTCGTTTCCACCTTTTCGTGTTATTTTAATAGAATTATCTTTAAAATTCACATCCTGAATGTCAAGGCCAACACATTCCGAGATCCGAATCCCGGTTCCCAGTAGAAGAGTAGTAATTGCCAGATCCCGGAGTCTGGTTTTATCCAGATATTTTTTCTGGTGTTTTGATATCTTATCGGATCCATTCTCGATCCCACTTAGAAGAATCTCTACCTCGTCCGGATCTAATTGTATGATTTCTTTCGTATGAATCTTTGGTGTCGAAATCCGGGCTGCAGGATTTCTTTTCATTTCACCAATTCCTGTATAATAATCGAAAAAACTTCTCAGGCAGGACAATTTCCGCGCAATCCCGGTTGGTGTATTATGAATCGTCCGGTGTTCTTGTTCGGCTGGATGATAGCATTTTAGATAGGACAGATAAGATTCAATATCATGTACCGAAAGCTGCTCTAAATGCGCAATGGTAATATCGCGTACCTGCATGTACTGTAGCGATGGATTTTTTGTTATGATATATCGGAAAAAAGTACGAAGATCATACGCGTAAGCAACCCTGGTTCGCGCACTTAGTGAAAATTCATTTGCGTAAAAATATCTGCTTGCAAATTCCGGAAGCTCATCAAGAATTTTTCTCAAACGCAGATCATTTCTTAAAGATTCATTGACATGATAGGATTCATTTTGACTCATGATTTTTTCCTCCAAATACGATAATTTTTGAAAGAAAATCGGAATTTCTGAAAAACAGAATCGCTTAAAGCATCAAGAAGCGGTTAAATACACATTTAACCGCCTCTTACCTGAATATATGCGAAGGAGTTTACCACTCTCCTGTCACATATAGAATAACCTGTAAAACGAAATATTCTCGTTGTGTAAAGGGGAACTCTGCGGGAAAGGTTGATCCACAAACAAGGTCATATTTTATTCTAAGGTCATTTCTAATATGGTTGATTCCTGTATGACATTTTCCATAATTGCTTCAGTTTATCCATTTTTAAGAAACGGTAGATTCTTTTTTGAATGTCTGATTTTCTTTCAGGGAAATTATAATGGATTCTGAAGGACGTCGTAGTTTTGCATGCGGACAGATTTTATTATTTTCCAACATTTGTAGCTAATTTCATGATATAAAAATGAACTGTTTATATTCTCTTTACAAATAATAAGAGATATTTGTAGTATCTACATTACTCTTCTCATAGTAAAATCATTTATTCTTTCGCACCACCAGTTCCGATATGCTTTTCTTTATAAATGGTTGGAATAAAACAATTTCACTTCATAATATTTCCCTTAAAAAAGTTCTTGTTATATTATAAGCAAACAAAGCTATCTATTACTAGATAGCTTTGCGTTGTTTTATTATCTTTTCAGCAGTTTCTTTAATTTTACTCTAATCAAATAATAAAATCAGACCTATATGTTGTTCATAACCACTGAATCCGCACATAATTTTTCTTATCTGTTGCTATTAAGTGGCATCAGAATTCAATTGCAGATTTCATATCAAATGATTTATCTATATCTGCCTCCGATATATCTAACGCTCCACAGTAGCAACTGTTTCCATAATAAATTATGCTTTTTCCATTTGTTTCACATATAATTCTAGGGCGAATTATTGTCATTGGTGCTACGTTATCAAGATGTATTTCTCCATTTATCTCATTACTACTTTTCGCATCTACAATCTGATTAATCATATATTGAATCTTAAATTTTGAAAAATAACCAGACGGGATGTATAAATACGAGAATTCTGAACTTCATGTATTACCGAAAGTTCATAATCACTACAATCTTCAAGATCTTTCATAATTTGATAGCTTTTTACATCTTTACGCACAATATCATCACATTGCATCAGCATTGCCGGAACCACCTTCAATGCTTCTGCTATTTTCTCCAGACCTTCTCTCCCTATATTTTTTCTTCCCGTTTCCACTTGTGAAATATAAGAAGTAGAAAGATTCGCTGCTTCAGCTAACGCATCTTGTGTCATATTCTTTTTCTTACGGTAAAATTTTATCCTTTGGGAACTTTCCATCGCTTTTATCCTCTAGCATTTTTTCTTTATATATGAAAATTGTAATCATAAACCTGTAAATATGGAAGAAACTACAAGTCATATCTTCTACATCCATATACGTTTGTATCCATATCTGCGGTATATATCCACAATACAATTCAGTTGCACCACAGGCAACTAAATACTCTATTTCATCCGCTTTTTTTACTGGCGCTAATATATTCATTTTATATGTATCCCTTTCTCTTCTCTCCTGCGCAAAACACCATGCAACTGGTTCTTCTAAACGTATTTGATCTTTATATTTCTTTTTATAGGGGCGACACATACTGTTTCTTCCAGGCGCATGCATCCTCCGACCTGCCTACCGCATGAATATATATGGCTATTCTTTTCAGCATTCTTAAATGTCATTCTAATCATTTCCTTTTTCCTACTACCTATATTCAATCCCCTTCCTTTATTTCTACTAAGATTGGACAATGATCTGACCCTAACACTTCTTTTAATATCTCTACTCTTTTTATTTTTGCTTTCAAATTTTCTGAAACAAAAATATAGTCTATGCGCCATCCAACATCTCTTTCTCGAGCATTATATGCATATGGCCACCATGTAAATTTCTGTTCTTCCGGATACATGTATCTATACACATCTATAGCTCCCACTGCTTTCAATTGATGCATCTTTTCCCGTTCTTCGAATGTAAACATATTATTATTCTTATTGTACTTAGGTCTTGCAAGATCTATTTCCTCCGTTGCCATATTAAAATCTCCACAAATAATCCATTTTCCATGTATTGATTGCACCCACTTGATGATATACTCAAGTACTTCTAATTTATACGGAATGTCTTTTTTACTTCTATCTCCCTGTGGAAAATATATATTGATCATGTAATACTCATGATATTTAAACATTAAAATTCTTCCTTCTTCTTGAAAACGCCTATTTTCAAAGAGAATGGGCAATTGCTTTACTTTACCTTTAGAAATAGTTGCTACTCCACTATAGCCTTTTCGGATTGATGCAATATTCTGATCAATATACCAATTATTCTTCAACTCTAATTCCTGATGTGCATCCCAACCGTCAATTAATTTTGTCTCTTGCAAATTTAAGATATCAATTTTGTATTTTTCCAGAAAATCCTTTAAGTTATATTTCTTTTGGTAACTTCGCAATCCATTGATATTCCATGATGCTATAATCATACCTGTTCCTCCTCCTTTTCTTCATCCTCTGACTTTACATCTACTAACTTATTGTCCGTTTCTTAATCTCCTACAAACTTTACGATATACTACATTAGCACGATATACTTGCCATATCAATATACCACAAATTCACATTACCCGGATATATCTCTTACAAATCATATAATACATTGCCTTCAACACAGCTTATATTCTCAACAGTAACTACATTTTTTACCAATGTAGTATTCTTCTTGATCCATCCATCAATAAGTTGTCCCTAATATGTTTTTTATGATACAAATCGATTTTCCATCGGACACCTTCAAATTTCTTCTTAGAACGGTACTAACTAATACTCTGACTCATTACAACTCCTTTATGAATTCATATACATGCAGTACCTTCAGATACGAATTTCTAGATTTCCAGAATCGGATTACATTTGACCAGTTACATAACCAACAGAACTTTTTTCCAAAGGAACTTTTTTCTTGCAATTATCTAATATTCATGATATAGGTTGGTATCAATTTTCGAATTTGTTCATTCATCATTTAATAAATATTATGTATTCACTATGTCATATGACGTTTCTAGCCATTCGTTTAATACGTTCGTAAATAGCTTATTTTCTGTATCACTTACCACTCCTGCATTTACTGCAGCAAGTAATTCTAAAATATATGGTTTAACCTTATGTTCCATCCACTCCTCATAAATATTTGTAAAGTATTTATTTTCTTCAATTTGTTCCATATATTCACATATATTGATTATTTCTTTTGCAAATTCAAAAATCATTTTTCTATATTTATACATTTCGTTTCTCAGAAATTCTTTTTGAATACCATTCGCACTTTTCAATAAGCTTTTTAGCGTATATGTAACTCCATAGTTCTTTTGCACACACATATTACAAATTTGATATATTCTCTCGATCCGTGGAACAATATAATGTACCAATAATTTTCCTAATTCCCAATCATATCCGTAAACCAAACTTTGATTTGTTTCCCTTTCATATAATCTAACCATTTTCGCATAAGGCGCATTTACAAATACTTCCAATCCCGTCATTAGATACGACACATAATTATATAGTGCTATACCTGCTTTCTGTTCTTGAATCCATTTTTCATCTGATTCAATCTGTAACAGTATTTTTTCGTCACTTTCATCTGATATTATTGGTCTTAATACTGCATCTGTTCTTTCTAAAAATTCTATATTTTCTTGCAACTCTTTTATATCCGGCATTAGCGGATCAAACATTACAAACCCTAGTCTCACTTGCATTCCAATAGCTGTTAATATTCGAATAGCAATTACATTTTGCATTGGTACTGTCCCTTTATTATATCTTTTCAATTGCTTTTCACATCCAGACTCAACTCCCACAAATATTCTATCTGCTCCTGCTTGTTTTATCAATTTCCACATTTTTAGCATTTTTATATTATATTCTTTTCCCTTATGTGGATTATAAATTGAATCGGCTCTTACTGCTATATCTAATTTCAAGTTATATTTTATAACTGACATCTTATGCATATAAATCAAACGATAAGTCAAATATATATGGTTCCTACATGAATTGTTTGCCATCTACTCTATCCAAGTTACCAATGTATATTTTCTTCTTACATTATGAATCTTGCTTTCGCAAATACGTATCACTACACCTCAATGGATATACTCGTTGTCATAACTTTTTCTTTTCATATTCTTTGTAAGCTTTGTACAAATATCTATTAATCAGTCCAATTAGCAGCACCCAGATACTTACTGCACACAGCTGCACTACATTTCCTCGAATCAAGTCGCCTGCGGGCAAGAAACACTCTCTTAGTATTGTAAGAGTATCTTTCAATGTCGGTAAACCGAATAGTATAGTCCCGATCAATGCTACAAGTTCCACAATCAACGTTCGTTTCTGCAAAAAATTGTTTCTTTGGTAGTCTTCCATTTGCTTTATCCGTTCTATTCTGGTCTTGACATCTACAAATGAATTATTATTCATTTCATATATCATAGAGTAAAATCTTCTGGCATCATACGGAATCGTATCCAGAAATGTTTCAAAGAAATTGCAGTTGCTATTATACAATGCCAGTTGTTTTTCTACTTCATGAATATTTTCCTGAGACGCTTTCGCAAGATACATTTCCCCATCTTTCTGACACAAGGCCAGCACCAGATAAAAATCAAAGGTACGTTGTACCGATACATTCAGATAAGAGCCCAGTTCGCCAATCTCTCGTCCACGATGTCTTTTTTGCATTCTTGCTGCATCTGTAGTAATAATTAATCTACAATGCTGTCCTTTAATAAAATCAATTCCTACAAAATGCTTATGTGCTTTCTCCCAAAACGCATGCCATCGCTCCATACTGAACACAGATGCAAATTCTTCCGGATTTGCAAGATGATACAAGGCTTCTTTCTCCGCAGCAGATCCTTTCCCAGAAATCTCCCAGATCTGTTTTTTTTCTGTCTCAGCAATAACAAGTGTTTCAAAACTGCAGAAGCGTTTTGCATCCAGCAGATTATTCTCAAACAGTCGGTATACATACTCCTGTAGCAGATGAGTAATAAATGAAATATTTTCTTCGTTCCCCTGCTCCTGAACAATCTTATATTCCTGGCGACCACCCTGCTTAATAGCTGCCTCCCATACTTTTACATCCCCAAACCAGGTTTGCATCGGATATGTCGCTAGTGGTCCCGCATCGATATCTTCCAATGGGATACTTGTTTTAATTACTGCGTGACCATTTTCAAACAAATACATATGAACCGGGCAAAATTCGTATGTAAAAGGATGTATTTCAATCTTTAGCGGCACCATAGCCAATATCAGCCAGCAATCCTTGCTATTTTCATGTGTCATATTGATAACCGCTTTATTGCATTCACGGATCTCTGCCAATTCAGCCTCATATGCTTTCCTTAGTTTGTCGGCATATCCGTCACCTTCATTCACAAAATCAAAATAACATTCCGGAAGTTCATTATTCCTGTATTTTTCCTGTTCCGTTGATATGCTCCATCTATCGATCTTTTTCTGCTTCAGATACGGTTTTACACCTCTCTCACGTTGTTTCAGATATTCCGGAATTATAGTAGTGTTTTGTAATAGCTCTTTTTCCAGTGCTACTCCGATGATCGAATCATTATATTTTTTCGCTATAATGTCCCGAAAGAGTTTTTTATTATCTTTGATTCTAAAAGACATGTAATAATTCCAATAGCCCGATTTTATAATCATGAATTTATCCTCTGCAATAATTTTGTATTCATTCTTTTACCGAATGTTATTCCATACGATTTCCCAGCAACAGTTTCATGCTTATTTCCAAATGGAATTCAACTTACTTATCCGTAATCACGTTTATAAGTTTTAAAGTCCTATGTATTCTCTGTTTCTAACCGTGGTAATCTGTCCCAGTCATCTGGATATTTAAGCTTATCATAGTCTATCTTTTTTGCCTGGTAAATCATCTGACTGTAGACTTCCTCATCAATGTCTTTTACATAGGTGGCAATAATCCTGTAAGTGTCTTTTATATTATTGCGGATATCACCTTCAAGCAATGTATCTGGAACATAATCGCCAGTTCCGGTAACGTCCCGAAATCCAAGCGCCCATTTCACGCCTCCGACGAGTTTCTCTGTATAAAGTAATGGATGTGAATTATTATAATTTCCAAGCATACTTGCAGACAAATTAGCGTTTTTAAATGCAAACGGCAAAACCGCAAGTTTCTGATGTGTTGTTCCTTTACCTGCGAAGTCAATATCAGATTCTTTCAATCGGCCATCAATACAAAAATTATAAAAATCAAGATGTGACCATGCAGTATTGGTGAGTTTTAGACCTGTCAGATGATGGAAGTTACTGGCATCAAATCCAACTTCTAGCGATGAAACCTTCTTATGTTTATCCGTAACTACAAAAAGTAACCGTTTTCCAACGAAATTTTTTTTATACATTCTTGCCGCAGATATTACTATCGAAACTGCCTCTTTTTTTGTGTACCGTTTTCCCATCTTATGTATTCCAATTCTTTTATATAAAATTTAAAGGGAGACTACAACACCGCAGTGCTATGCGTCTCCCTTTTTGACTGATTTTATCGTTGTCCGCCAACCCTCCAGCTCATATGTCTGGAATCGCTATCAGGTTTTATCGTTGCCTGCCAACCCTCCGGTCTAAACACCCGGATTCACTATCGGATTTAAGGTGCCAGCCACACCAGCAGGATGTCGCCTGCTCTCCTATTTATAGTATACTTAATAAACAGGTTTTTAGCAACAATTTTTGAAAAATTTTATATTGTGTTTCGTTTGTTATGTGCGTCAATAATATTTAACTCCACTAGACCTGTATATATTTTGTTTTTTCAATTATCGCTCCTATATATATGATACATGGGTATACTTTCCATCCCTGTTTTCCATTATATTTTAATATCACTAACACAATACTAGAAATTGCACCCATCATGCTGTATTCTTGTAAATTAGTTAGTATATCCGTTTAATATCTTTTATGTTTATGGTAGGTTTTGTCATATGATTTTTAACTTATTTTACAGATTACCATAATTTTTCTTTTACTTATTTCATACACAGCAAATCCCTCATTCGATTTAGTATCGGTAGTACTTGCCCGGCAGCAAATCTTTGTTTAAAGGATCCGCTTGAAAAATGATCCTCTCTCAGTATCATAGTCAACAATGCTGCACATAAATCATAATCGGCATTGAAAACCCGTTTTAACTCTTCAGAACAATTGATCGGTTCTGTGATCATATAGTCTCTATAATTAAGTTTCATATCTCCCATTGAAAGCAATAATTCTGTATACAGACCTATAGAAGGATCTGGTTGCTCTAATACGTTCTGGATCATTTTTAATTTTTCTTCTGTGTTCATTGGTATCTACCACCTTGAAATAAGAAAATATCAATCGAATATATGTTCTTTTAAATACTATCATAACTAGGGTGGATATTCCAGTATAAAATTATAAAACTTATGAGAAATTTTTAGATGTGCTTAAAAATTGTGTATAAGAAATTTATACAATTTTGACTTTCCATAATAATAAAATTAACTATTTTGTCATATCAATACGGCTCAAAATTTAATAAATTTACGACATTTTACATTTTACGACATGAAAAATTGTGTGTTATTATGTGTTACTACGTTTCATGGTTACTATATATGGTATTTGTAAATTGTTTCACTACAATATACAGTTGCTTGACAATGGCTCAAATATGTATTTCATAAACATCCGGGAAACACATGGCAAACCGGACCGCAACTTCCGATTTGTCTTTCATCA
>OLOI01000323.1_pt1 | contig 49579 bp, 41 predicted proteins | sample 1672131 | NCBI WGS metagenome assembly OLOI01 (sample SAMEA3136651, study PRJEB25190) | human gut metagenome
GTGCCCCCTGTCTCCTCTCCGGGAGAGTCGCGGCGTGAACTTCTGCCTAAGCAATCCGAACCATCTAGGCATCCCCGGTTTCTCTTTCGCTGGGGCGTTAGGGGAGACTAAGGTCTGCCCCTACAGGACGGTGCCGGCGTAGCGGATTCCGATTGCAACAAGAAAGGGCCGCAATCGCGACCCTTTCCATAAAACGCTAGTTGCTGCTGCCGCTCTCGTGGCGACGACGCGGCGTGCGGCCGGCGCGGCCGGGACGGTTGTCCTCCCGACGCTCGCGGCGCTCGTGACGCTCGCCCTTGTCGCGCGGAGCCGGGGACGCGGAAGCCGGCGCGTCCGGCTTGTCCAGGCGGTCCAGCGAGATCTTGCCCGTCTTCGGGTCGATCTCGAGCACTTCCACCTTCACGATGTCGCCCAGGCTCAGCACGTCCTCCACCTTGCCGACGCGGCCGTTGGCCACGCGCGAGATGTGGAGCAGGCCGTCCTTGCCCGGCGTGAGCTTCACGAAGGCGCCGAAGTCCTTGATGCCGACGACCTCGCCCTCGAAGACCTCGCCCACCTCGGGCTCCTTCACAATGCCGAGGATCATGTCCTTGGCCGCCTGCATGGCGGTGCCGGAGACGGCGCCCACGTGGATGGTGCCGTCCTCCTGAATGTCGATGGAGGCGCCGGTCTCCTCCTGGATGCCGCGAACCACCTTGCCGCCGGAACCGATGACGTCGCGGATCTTGTCCACGGGGATCTTGATGGTCTCGATGCGCGGCGCGGTCTCCTTCATCTCGGCACGCGGGCCGTCGATGGTCTCAAGCATGGCGGCCAGGATGAAGGCGCGGCCCTCGTGGGCCTGCTTCAGGGCGCGGGCCAAAATCTCGACGGACAGGCCCTTGGCCTTGTTGTCCATCTGCAGGGCGGTGATGCCGTTAGGGGTGCCGCAGACCTTGAAGTCCATGTCGCCGAGGAAGTCCTCGATGCCCTGGATGTCGGAGAGGATGACCACGTCGTCGCCCTCCTTGATGAGGCCCATGGCCACACCGGAGACGGGCGCGGAGATCGGCACGCCGGCGTCCATCAGAGCCAGGCAGCTTCCGCACGTGGAGGCCATGGAGGAGGAACCGTTGGACTCCAGCACCTCGGAGACCACGCGGATGGCGTAGGGGAAAGTGTCGGTGTCGGGCAGCACGGGCACCAGTGCGCGCTCGGCCAGGGCGCCGTGGCCCACCTCGCGGCGCTTAGGCGCCCCCATGCGACCGGTCTCGCCGGTGCAGTAGGGCGGGAAGTTGTACTGGTGCATGTAGCGCTTGCCCTCTTCGGGCCAGATGGTGTCGAGGCGCTGCCACTCGTTGAGCATTCCCAGGGTGCACACGGACATGACCTGGGTCTGGCCGCGCTGGAACAGGCCCGAGCCGTGCACGCGGGGCAGATACCCCGGCACGATGTACAGCGGGCGGATCTCCTCGGGGGTGCGGCCGTCGACGCGCTCGCCGGTCTCAAGGATCATGGCGCGCATGGCCCGCTTCTCGAGGGCCTTGAGGGCCGCCTTGATGTCGGAGCCCCAGGCAGCGCGCTCCTCCTCGGTGAAGTCGTTCTCGATGATGGAGGACTTGAGCTCTTCCACCTTCTGCATACGGGCGGCCTTGTCGGCGTCCTTCAGGGCCGCGGACATCTCGTCGAGGTGGGCGTCGACGCGCTCGGCCACGGACGGGTCGGCAGCGTGGATGGTGTAGTCCATGGGGGTGGGGTTCACCTTGGCAAGGAAGGCGGCCTGCTTCTCGCAGAAGGCGGCGATGGCCTCCTGACCGAAGGTCATGGCGGCGAGCATGTCCTCCTCGGAGATCTCAGCGGCGCCGGCCTCCACCATGGAGATGTAGTCGGCGGTACCGGCGATGGTGAGCTCCAGATCGGAGTTCTCCTGCTCGGAGACCGTGGGGTTCACGATGAACTCGCCGGTCTCGATGTCGCGGCCGATGCGGACGCAGGCAGCAGGGCCGTCGAAGGGCGCGCCGCCTACGAGGAGCGCCGCCGAGGCGCCGGCCACGCAGATGGTGTCGGGCAGGTTCTCGCCGTCGATGACGAACGGGGTGGCCACGATGTGCACCTCGTTCTTGTAGCCGTCCGGGAAGCCCGGGCGGATGGGGCGGTCCACCATGCGGGCCACGAGCGTGCCGTGGTCGGACGGCTTCGCCTCGCGCTTCAGGTAGCCGCCGGGGATGCGGCCCACGGCGTACATCTTCTCGATGTAGTCGACCGTGAGCGGGAAGAAGTCGTAGTCCTTCTCCTGGCTGGAGACGACGGCGGTCACGAGAACGCTCGTGGCACCGCAGGTCACGAGCACGGCGCCGGTGGCCTGCTTGGCCAGCTCGCCGGTCTCGAGACGGTACTGCTTGCCGTACAACTCGAATTCTTCGACAATTTTCGTCATAACGCTTTTCTTTCTCTTCAACTCCCCCGCCTCATTGCGGAGGACTTCTTCGGGCGCGGCTACTTACATTCGCCGCCCCCGCGACCGTCGGCACCTCATGCGCTTCCGACCGCTTATAGCAGAAAACGGGGCCCCAGGCGGGGCCCCGTACATGCTCGAGCTAGATGTTGTCGCGGATACCGAGCTTCTTGATGAGCTCGCGGTACTCCTCGATGTTGCGCTCCTTGATGTACTTCAGCATACCGCGGCGCTTACCGATGAGCATCATGAGGCCGCGACGGGTGTGGTTGTCCTTCTTGTGCGTCTTCAGGTGCTCGGTGAGGTTGCGGATGCGCTCCGAGAGGATGGCGACCTGAACCTCGGCGGAACCGGAGTCCTGATCGTTCTTGCCGAACTCCTTGATGAGTTCCGCGGTGCGCTCCTTGGAGATGCTGAGCTTGCTGGCCATAGCTGGTCCACCTTTCTTTCCCGGGGTCTCCCCCGTCTTCGCCGCGTGCGCGGCCTACCGTTTCCATCCGTCTTGGGTAGCCATGGAAGTGGTCCGTGGGAACCAAAGGCGAATTCCGCCGCCGTTTTGGCAGCCCGCCCAGTATAGGGCACTTGCGGCGCGGCTCGCCCAAGGTTTCCGCGAGCGACACGGTTTCTGCATATTGGGGCTGGGTGAGCGCGGCGAAAAAAGCGGTGCGACACTAGAACAGGCCGCACGTGAAGAGGAACTCGAGGGACTTCAGCGAACTGCCGATGTGGGCGCGGACGAGATCCTGCACGAGGTGCAGGACGGCGAAGGAGGCCGAAAGGTCGGCCGGCCCTTCTGCAATGGCGTCGAAGGGGGTTGTGAGGAAGTACTGCGCCCAGCAGAGGGTGCCGGCATCCACAAGCACGGATTCGTCCAAACCCCGGCAGCCCTCGCAGAGCACGCCGCCGCCTGCAGCCGAGAACGGGAGGCGGGCGCCCTCGGTGAGGGCCACCGGCTCGCCACAGCCAACGCAGACCTCGAGGCTCGGTCGCAGGCCCGAGAACGCGAGGATCTTCAGCAGCTCCGCGGCCGAAAGCGCCGCGCAGTGATTGTCGTCGGCGCCGTCCATGGCGTCCAGCACGCGCATCGCCGACTGGAACAGGCGCGGGTTGGCGAGGTCGCGCTGGCTCATGCGGGCGAGCAGCTCCGCTACGGGCGCGGCGGCCGCAGAGGCCTCGAGGTTGCAGCGCAAGGCGTCATGGGCCGCGACGAGCCGCGCCTCCTTCAGAATGTCGAGACTTCGGCCCGTCGCGCACAGGGCGTCGATGACGCAAAAGGGCTCGGTGCGCGCCGCGAAGCTGCTCTTCGGTCGGCGCGCTCCCTTGGCCACGGCGCGCTTTTGGCTGCCGTCCTCGGAAAGCAGCGTGAGGATGAGGTCGCTCTCCCCCAGCTTCGTGCGGCGCAGCACGAGAGCGCGCAGGGAGTAGGTCGGTTGCGCCACGAAGCCGCCCCGCGCCTAGTAGCGGATGGAGGGGCTGGCGTAGGAGACCTCATTGTCGTCGTTCCACACGATGCCGCCCTCGATGGTGGTGAGCTTTTTGGCGAACACCGTCTCCTGGCCCAGGCCGAAGGGCATCGTGACCACCTCGTACTGGCGCGCCTCCACGGTGTAGAGCACCTCGCCGTCGCCGCGATAGGTGCAGCTCTTGATATTCTCCACCTTGAAGCTGCCCTCGTCGTTGGTGAGGTTGGCTCCGGGCAGGATCTCGCGGGTGAGGTCCACCAGCTCGGTGCCGCGGGAGTGGGCGACATACAGCGTGACCTCGGAGCCGGAGTTCAGCTCGCTGCCGGCGGCCGGGTCGGTGGAGACGGCAGTGCCCTCCTCGATGTCCTCGGTGGTGTACCACTCGCTCGTCACCTCGTAGCCCTCGGCCTCGAGCGCGGCCTTGGCGTCGGCCTCGGACATGCCCTCCACATCGGGCACGGTGTAGGGAACAGCCACGGTGACGGTGATAGCATCGCCGGATTTCGCCTCCGTGCCCGCTTCCGGGCTCACGGCCAGCACGGTGCCCGCGGCCTCGTTCGACTTCTCCTCGGTGTAGGTGACCGCCGTGAACCCTTCGGCCTCCAGAGCCTGGGCGGCCTCTTCGCTGGTGGCGCCCACGATGGCCGGCACGATGCGCGGTACCGCCACGGAAAGCGTCACGGTGCTGCCCTCTTCCGCGCGATGCCCCTGCTCGGGATCGCTCGAGAGCACCGTGCCCTGGGGATCGTCGGACTTCACTTCGACGGCCTGCGCAACGAACCCCTTGGCTGCCAAGGCGTCGACCGCCTCGGGCTGGGAGAGGCCCACTACCTCGGGGATGGTCTTGCCGCCCCACAGCTCGGCCATATAGGTACCACCCGCTACGGCCGCCAGCACCACGGCCAGGGCGATGCATGCGGCGGCGATGATCGGGCCCTTGGCGCGCGGGGGCCGTGCGGAGGGCCCTGGGAAGGGAGCCTCCCCATCGGCGCCATCGCGAACCGGCGCGGCCTCTTCGGGCGCCGAGAAACCTATGGAAGATTCCAGCTCAGGGGTTTCCTCCTCGATGGTCGAGGGGAAGGCCAGCTCGCCGGTGGCCCGGGGCGCGAGCGCTTCCTCGGCCTCGGCGGTCGTGACTGTCGCCTGGTCGGCGACGACAATGGCGGAAGCGGCCTCCATGAGCGCCGTTTCCTCGGCAGCGCAAGCGTCAGCCGGCTCATCGGGCGACGACGCCGGCATCTCTGGCTCTTCCGGATTCTCTGGGGCCGCCGACGCCTCCTCCGGGACGCCCCGCCCGCGGTTGCGCTTCTGGCGGTTCACCGAGGGGCGCGCGGCGTGGGAGCCCATGCGCGCCGGGCGCTTGCCCGACCGCTCGAACAGGCTCACTACCTCGTCCCCGCTGGACAGCACTTCGTCGAGATCGTCGTCCTTGGCGGTTGCATCTGCAGCTGCGAAGCCGGCGACGGCGCCAGGAATCGCACCGAAGGCGACACCGGACGCATCGCCAGCCTTGGAGGCCTCGCTCTCAGCAACAGGGGCATCTTCGCCGGGCGTCGTGAATTCAGGCGTTTCTTCCATCTCGGCAGTCTCGACTGCCACGGCCGCAGCTGCTGTCGCGGCAGCCACCCGCTCTTGCTCAAGTCGCTCGCGCTCTTCCCGCTCGACGGTGGCGAGGCGCTCCCGCTCGGCAGCCTCGGCAGCGCGCCGGGCCTCGCGGGCCTCCTCCTCGGCTATCCGCCGCTGCTCGCGGGCCTCGGCCTCGGCGGCGCGCAAACGCTCCTTCTCCGCAGCCGTTTCGGCGCGCAAGCGCTCCTTTTCGGCCCGCAGAAGCTCCTTGGCCTTGCGCGCCTCCTCCTTCTCCTGCATTTTCGTGAACTTCTTCGCCAGCTTTTTCTGCTGGCGATCGCGGCGCCGCAGCTCCTTCTCCGTCGGTCCCATGGCGTAGCTGCGGGCGCGTGGCACGTGCTCCTCGTTGATGCGCGGGATCTCGGCCGTGTCACCGGCCTGAGTGGCCGCCGGCGGAACGTAACTTGAGTCGACCAGCCGCTCGAAGCCGGACAGGTCGGGGACATCGGGGCCGTCGGGCACTGGATCGACCAGATCGGCCACCGAGGCCCGCGGCGCCGGTTTGGAAGGCGCCGGGGCGACGTCGGGCACGCGCACGACCGGGGGCACCTCCACCACGGGAGGCACCGACACTTTCGCCGAGGCGGCCACGAACACTTCGCCGCAGTTCTCGCAGAACGCGGCGTCGTCACGATTATCGAATGAGCAGTGGGGGCATTTCATCGACGTTCTCCTCATTGATTGCACAGATAAGGAAAATTGTACCCGATTATTCTGAATATAGCCCCCATATCCAGCAACAACAAAGTTACTGGTTCGCCCAAGGAAGTCAGCGAGGGTCCGACAGGCGCCTAGACCCCTTCCCCGTAGCCGAAGCGACGGATCTGGTTGGCGTCGCGGCGCCAGTTTTTGCGCACCTTCACCGAAAGATCCAAAAACACCTTCGCCCCCAGCAGCAGCTCCAAGTCCTTGCGGGCCTCGGTGCCGATGCGCTTGATGGCTGCCCCGCGCTTGCCGATGATGATGCCCTTCTGGCTGTCGCGCTCCACGTAGATGACCGCGTAGATGCGGTAGAGGTTCGGCTTCTCGAACTCCATCTCCTCCACAGCCACGCCGATGGCATGGGGCACCTCGTCGAAGAAGTTGCGCAGGATCTTCTCGCGGATGAATTCCGCCACCATGACCTCCAGCGGCTGGTCGGTTTCCATGTCGGCGGGGAACCATGCCGGGCCCTCGGGCAGCAGGAACTGCACCTCCTCCACGAAGGCGTCCACGTTGCGGCCCGTCTCGGCCGACAGCGCCACCATGGCGTCCCAGTCGCAGAGCTTCTCGGCCGCCTCGCGCTGGGCGCTGATCTCGGCATCGCTCGCCAGGTCGGTCTTGGAAAGCACGCAGATCTTCGCCGAGCCCTTCGCGGCGCGCACCTGGGCGGCCACCCACTCGTCGCCCCGTCCGATGGGCTTCGATGCGTCGATGAGCATGGCCACGACGTCCACATCCTCCAAAGCCTTGATGGCGCTCGTGTTCAGCTCCTCGCCGAGGGCGTCCTGGGGCTTGTGCAGACCGGGAGTGTCCACAATGATCATCTGCATGTCATCGGTGGTGTGCACGGCGCGGAAACGGTGGCGGGTGGTCTGGGCCGTGTTCGAGGTGATGGCGATCTTCTTGCCCATGATGGCGTTCAGAAGCGTCGACTTCCCGGCGTTGGGGCGCCCGACCAGCGTCACGAACCCGCTCTTGAAGTCGGGATTGGTGGGAAACGAGCCCCCCATGGGATTTTCAGCGAAGTAGGCGTCGAGATCCATGAAATTCCTTTCGAAGAGGTGGGGCGTCGTGCGTTAGAGGAGGTCGAGCACATAGGGCGAGAAGACGATGAGCCCGACAATTACCGAGCCCGCTGAGGCCAAAAGCACCGCCCCGGCCGCCGCGTCCTTGGCCGCGCGGGCCAGCTCGTGCCATTCGGGCGAGGCGAGATCGACCGCCGACTCGATGGCGGTGTTCACCACCTCGGCCACGGACACGACGATGATGCAGAGCACGATGGCGAGCCAATCGACGCGGCTGATGCCCAGGGCGAATCCGGCCGCGACGGCGGCAAGACCCAAGACCACCTGGATCTTCAGGTTGCGTTGAGAGCGAAAGGCGTAGGCGACGCCGGCGGCCGCGCAGCGAAAGGCGCACACAAGCGGGAAGCGCCCCTCCCCGCACCGGCGGCTCTCCCCCGCTCTGCGCACGAGCGGCCTCATCTTATCGTCGCCGGTCAACGGGCTGCCCCTCAAGCGCTCAGCGGTTCTCGGAGACAGCGGGCAGGTCGCGCTCGGTCCAGGCCGTGAGCAGCTCGCGCTCGCGGGCCTCCATGACCTCGGCCTCCTCGTCCACGATGTGATCGTAGCCGCACAGGTGCAGAAGCCCGTGAACGATGAGCAGCGACACTTCCTGCTCGAAGGAGTTGCCGAACTCGGTGCTCTGACGCGCCGCGACGTCGGGCGCGACGATGATGTCGCCCAGTTCGTAGACCGGGCAGCTCGGCCCGTCGGCGGCGGTGATGTCGTCGTCGATGTTGTCGCATTCGAAGGAGAGCACGTCGGTGGGTCCTTCCATACCGCGGAAGCGCTCGTTTAGCTCGGCCATGGCCGTATCGTCCACAAAGCTGATGGAGACCTCCGTGTTGATGGGCTTCCCCTCGCGCTCGAGCACGAACAGGGCCAGGTCGCGAATGGGAAGGGAGGCGAGGTCTTCCTCGCGATGTCCGTAGGTGATGAGGATTTCCATGGGCTATCTTGCCTTTCCCGCCGCGCGCTCGTAGGCGGCCACGATGGTCGCCACCAAAGAGTGGCGCACGACGTCTTTGCCGGAAAGATCGCAGAACGCGATGTCGTCGATGCCCTCGAGGACGGAGCGCACTTGCACAAGGCCGCTCTCCCCGCGGGGCAGATCGATTTGAGAGATGTCGCCGGTGACGACGATTTTCGAACCGAACCCCAAGCGCGTCAGTGCCATCTTCATCTGCTCGGGCGTGGTGTTCTGGGCTTCGTCCAAGATAATGAAGGCGTCATTTAAGGTGCGCCCGCGCATGAAGGCGAGAGGGGCGATCTCGATGGTGCCGTTCTCGATGAGGGCATTCGCTCGCTCCTGATCGAACATGGAGTACAGCGCATCGTAGAGCGGTCGGATGTAGGGATCCACCTTCTCGAAGAGGGTGCCCGGCAGAAAGCCGAGGTTCTCGCCGGCCTCCACGATGGGCCGCGACAGCACGATGCGGCCGACTTCCTTGCGCTTCAAGGCCGCCACCGCCATGGCCATGGCCAGGTAGGTCTTGCCCGTGCCGGCCGGCCCTATGGCGAAAGTGACCGTGTTGTCGCGGATGGCGTCGACGTAGTGCTTCTGACCGGCGGTCTTCGGTCGAATGGCCCGGCCCCGGTAGGTGAGCAGCACATCGTCGCGCAGGGCGGCGGGGGCGAACTCCGCCTGGCGGAGCAGCTCGACGGAACGGCGCACCGAGTCGGTGTCGGGGGCCTGCCCTTCCTCCACCGTTTTGAACAGGTCGGCGAACAGCGCGGTGAGCTGCTGCACCTCCACGGCGTTCCCCTCGATGACGATGCGATCGCCCCGCACGGTGAGCCGAGCGTCGAAGGACTCCTCCAGCACGTGGAGAATCTCGTCGGAGGCACCGACGACGAGGGCCATGTCCACCCCGCCGGGCACCGTGAGCGTTGTCTGCATCAAATCAGTCATGCCGGTTATTGTAACCTATCTTGTGCGATCTGTTGTGCGCCTGCTCCAAAACTCCCATCGATGTCGCAGCCAAACCCCATCGGCACTCGACCGTTAGCGCGCTTCAACCAAAACTAAACCTCAGTCAACTTCCGGCCAAGCTTCGGTCGACGAACTGCCCCGAAATTGCACGAGATATCGAGTTGTAAGCGTCTACGCGTGCGCAGTTGTTCAGGGTGGAAAGCGTCGCTGTTGCCAGCACTGCTGTGACCAGGTGTTTTCCAAATAGGCTATTGAATAGCCGAGTCCAGTGCGTCCCCCAGACGCTTACAACTCGAGATCTCATGCAGAAGGAGAGGTGTTCGTCGACCGAAAAGGTCACTCGTGCGGCGCGAGCCTTAATCTGGAGCGCGTTTCGGGAAGAAGAGTCGTCCCTGCTGCGCGGCTATCCTACTTTCGCCGGGACGAGAGAGCCGATCTTGGCACCTGCAGGAGCAGGCACTTCGTGGTAGCTCTCGGCGGTGGCCGTCTCGGGGGTTTCCACGAGGGCAAGTTCGACGGTGCCGACGCGAGAGGCGCGGTCGGCGGCGGCGAGCTCGTCGGAAAGCGCGCGCAGGCGGGCGGTGCGGGCGGCCTTCGCCTCGGGCGGCACTTGGTCTGCACGGGCGGCCGCGGGCGTTCCCTCGCGCTTGGAGTAGGGAAACACGTGGATCTTCGAGAAGCCAACGTGACGGACGAGCGCGCAGGTGTCCTCGAAGTCCTCGTCGGTCTCGCCGGGGAAGCCCACGATAATGTCGGTGGTCAGCGCGATGGAAGGAACGCTGGCACGCAGGAAGTCGGCCAGCTGGCGGAACTCGTGGGCGTCGTAGGGGCGCGCCATCTCGCGCAGCACCCGGGACGAGCCGGACTGCAAGGGCAGATGCAGGTGGCGGCAGATGCGGCCCCCGGCCTCGGCGAGGAGAGAGACGAACTCGCCGGTCACGTCCATAGGCTCGATGGAGCCGATGCGGAAGCGGCAGGGAGGCTCGCCTGCGCCGTGCAGATCGGCGGTAGCCGCCAGAAGGCGGCGGCAAAGGTCGGTCAGATCCGCCCCGCCGTCGTCGTAAGAGCCCAGATTGATGCCGGTGAGCACAACCTCACGGACGCCGGATTCAGCGAGAGCCACCGCCTCGGCCACCACCTCGTCGGCCGGTCGGCTCGTCGCGCGGCCGCGGGCCACGTGCACGATGCAGTAGGTGCACGCGTTGTCGCAGCCGTCCTGCACCTTGATGCCGATGCGCGTGCGGCCATCGGCGGGCGATGCCGGGAAAGATTCAGGCGTTTCACAAGGAGCTGTGCCGCTCATTTCCAACTCGCTGAGATAGAGATCCGCGCCTGCCTTGGGTACAACAACGACGCGATCATCCATAGCGGCGAAGGTCTCCGACGAGAGCTCGCTCGCGCATCCCGTGACGACGACGCGTGCACCGCCGTTGGTCGACAGGGCATGGCGTACGGCCTTGCGGGTCTTCTTCTCGGCCTCGCCGGTGACCGTGCAGGTGTTCACGACGATGAGATCGGCCGCCGCCTCCGCCACGGGCACTCCCCCGCGTTCTGCAAGCAGCCGTTCGAAACCGTCGGCCTCCACGCGGTTCACCTTGCAGCCCAAGTTCACGACCGTGTAGCCGAATAGGGCCCTACCCACGGTTGCCCTCGTAAGTGGGAGACGGCCGATTCCCCATGCCGCCCAGCTCGTAGAGCACGAGGGCCGGGGCCACGATGCCGGCTGTTTCGGTACGCAGGATGGACGGGCCCAGCGTCACGAGGCGCGCGCGGGCGTTGCAGCCGAGAAAGCAGCGCACCTCCTCCTCGGCGAGGCCCCCCTCAGGGCCCACGACCACGGCGATGCGGGCGTCAGCGGCCGGCGTGCACGTCGCGAGGAGCGCATCGTGCACGGCCTCGCGCAGACTCGCCGTCTCGGGCGCTTCCTCCCAGCACACGAGCACGGCCGTCGCCTGGCCGAGCATCGCGGCCGCCTCGCGCACGGAGACGGGCTCGGCGACCTCCGGCACCCGGGCCTGCCCCGATTGCATGGCCGCGCTTTTGGCGATGGCCCGCCACCGCTCCGTCTTCGCAGCCGCCTTCTTTGCGTCCAGCTTCACGATGGAGCGGGCGCAGGCAAGGGGGACGAAGGCCGCCACGCCTACCTCGGTGGCATGGCGGATGACAGTCTCCATCTTGTCGCCCTTAGCCAGGCCCTGCAGCAGAATCACCTGCGGGCCGGCCTCGCTCGCGTCTTCATGGCGCGCAATGGAAACGAGCGGCAGCTCGTCCTCAAAATCGACGATCTCGCATTCGAAGTAATCCTGGTCGGCGTCGATCACCGCGATGTGCTCCCCCGCCGCCAGCCGGAGCACCCGCGCGTGCTTCGCGTCGTCGGCCTCAAGGCGCAGCGGAAACACTGCCTCCGTTTCAGCAGCGAGCACTTGGTTTTCCAGGAAGAAGCGCGGCAGCGACATGATCGGCAGCCCTACTCGAAAATGTCGCGGAGTTTCTGCAAGGGCGAACGCTTCTCCTCGTTCACGTCCTCGCCCATCTCCGCCGCCAGCTCTTCCAGAAGTTCACGCTCGCGCTTGGAGAGCTTCTTCGGCACCTCCACGGCGATGTGCGCGAACAAGTCGCCGCGAGCATCGCTTTTCAGGCGCGGCATGCCGAAGCCCTTCACGCGCACGATCTGGTCGTTCTGGCAGCCCTCGGGGATGGCAACCGTGACCTTCTCGTCCTCGTAGATGCCGTCGATTTCGATATCGGCGCCGAGCGCCGCCTGCACCATGGGAACCACGAGCTTGCGGTGCAGGTTGTCGCCGTCGCGCTCGAAGAACTCGTCGGGGGCGATGCGCACGGTGACGATGAGGTCGCCGGCCGGCGCACCCTGCATGCCCGCCTCGCCGAAGCCGTGGATGCGCAGCTGCTGGCCGTCGCGAATGCCCTTGGGAATCTCCACCGAGACGCGCTGGCGGTCGGGCACGCGGCCCTGACCCTCGCACTCGGGACACGGGTTGTCGATGACCGTGCCGGTGCCGTGGCAGGCGGGACAGGTGCTCGCCGATTGCATGTCGCCCAAGAAGGTGTGCTGCACGGTGACGACGCGCCCGGTGCCGTGACACTCCTCGCAGGTCACTTCCTTGCCGTCCTCGCCCAGACCCGTGCCGTCGCAATCGGGGCACGGCGCCAGGCGGTCGTAAACGATCTCCTTCTTCTCGCCGGTCGCCGCCTCTTTCAACGTGATGCGGATGCCCACGCCCATGTCGCGGCCGTCCTTGCGCACCTGGCGGCCGCCTGCGGCCGCGCCGCCGAAGAAGGTGGAGAAGATGTCGCCCATGCCGCCGAAGCCGCCACCGAACAGATCCTCGAAATCGATGCCGACGCCGCCGTAGGGGCCGCCGCCACTCGCCGCGCCGGGAATCGTGCCAAAGCGGTCGTACTGGGCCTTCTTCTGGGGGTCGGACAGCACGTCGTAGGCCTCGTTCAACTCCTTGAACTGGTCTTCGGCATCCGGTGCCTTGTTCACGTCCGGGTGCAGCTCCCGCGCCCTATGGCGAAATGCTTTCTTGATCTCGGCTTCGGAGGCGTCGCGGGAGACGCCGAGGATTTCGTAGAGGTCCTTAGTTGCGGCCATGATAGGTGAATCTTGCCTTTCTTCGTTCGCTCTTCCGTATTCTTGGGTAACGCACGTCTACTCGCCGTGCAGCGCGCACTGGGCGGCGCGGACGGCGCGGATGGCGCGCTCGTAGTTCATGCGGGTGGGGCCGATGACGGCGACGACGCCCTCGGACTCGCCGCGCCCATAGGGGCAGGCCACGATAGAGACACCGGCGAGCTCCGAGGCGGGGTTCTCGTGCCCGATGCGCACCATGACCGGCCCCCCTTCCGCGGCGGCCTCGTCGAAGGTGTTCAGCAGCACGCGGTCGTCCTCCAGCACTTCTATGACCGGCAGCAGGGCCTTCGAATCGCTGAACTCCGGCTGGCGCAGAAGCGCCGAGACACCGAGGCTGTGGGCACGAGCGCTTTCGGACTCGCCCAAGCATTCTATGACCTCGTCGATGATGAGCTGCACGAGCGGGTCGCTGAGGGCCTCTACGGTGCCGGCGTCCATGGAGCGGCGCACGTCGCGGGCCGAGTGCCCGGCGAGCACCCGGTTCAGCAGGTTCTGGGCACCTGCCAGCTCGTCGGCGGAGACCTCGTCGGCGAAGGTGACCGTGCGGTTGACCACCTGGCCGTCCTCGGCCACCACGATGACGATGGCCTGCCAGGGCGAAAGCGACACCAGCGTGATCTGACGAATGCGGCCCGCGAGCACCGAGGGCGCCATGACAATGGACAGGCAGTTGGTGAGCCGCGCGAGGGCCGCCGAGGTGCGTTCCATGAGCGCGTCCAGCTCCGAGGCCGAGGCGCGCAGCTCGTCAACCATGGCCTGGTGCGGGCGCTCCTCCTCGGCCAATCCCGACGAGAGCAGCTCGTCGACGAAGGTGCGGTAGCCGGCGTCGGTGGGCACGCGCCCGGCAGAGGTGTGCGGCTGCTGGATGAAGCCGGCGTCTTCCAGAGCAGAGAGGTCGTTGCGCACCGTGGCGGGGCTCACGCCCAGGCGGTGCCGCTCGGTCAGGGTACGCGAGCCCACGGGGAGCGCGTACTCGATGTAGTCCTCGATCAGCGCGCGCAGCACTCTCTGGCGCCTCTCCGACAGCATATCCGCTCCTCTCGCCTTCCCGCCTCGTCCCGCGCGTCGGGCGCGGAACCTTCCGTTGTTGACGCTATTTTAGCAACCGCAAGGCGAGAGTGCTAATGGAAGCGCCCATCTCGACGCAAGCGACACACAACCGCCGACAGAAGGCGGCTGTGCCCCTGGTGCACTGCTTCTGTAAGGGCAGACCTCGGTCTGCACTCTTCGAGAGGATCGCCCGTTCTCGAGGGGCGGTGCTTGCACCGCCCTCCCGAGAAAGAAAGATTTTCGGCGTTGAGAAGGGGCGACCAAGGTCGCCCCCTACGGAGGTGGTATGCGAAGCAGGGACGATGGGTTGGCTTACGGGGCGAGGTCGAGGAGGCGGCCGTAGAGCTCGTTGCCGCAGAGCCAGCCGGCGTCGGTGGGGCGCCAACGGCCGTCCGCGTGTTCGACCAGGCCCAGGTCGGCCAGTTCATCGAAGGCGGCGAGGACCGAGCCGCCCTCGGTCTCAAAGGCCGTTGCGGCCAACCGCGTGCCCCCACCCGTTTCGGTGCCGTCGATGACCGCCGCCGCCCGCGCCACCCGCTCGTCGGAGACGCCGCGGGCCATGCGCATGCCCAGCATGAGGTCCTCGGCGGCCATCTGCCGCGCGTCCAGATCATCCACCACCTGTCCGTCCTGCACCCGCATGCGACGCTCGGCGTTCTGGGTCATGGTGACGGCCGAGCGCCCCAGCCCCAGGTAGGGCTTGCCCGTCCAGTAGGCCGTGTTGTGGCGGCTCTCGAACCCGGGCCTCGCGTAGCTTGCCACCTCGTAGCGGTGAAAGCCCGCGTCCTCCAGGATGCGCTGAGCCTCCTCCATGGCCGCCGCTTCCGCATCCTCGTCGGGCTCGAGCATCTCGCCCCGCATAATGGCGGCATCGAAGGGCGTATGGGGTTCGATGGTCAGCGGGTACACCGACACATGGTTCGCGCCGAGGGCCACCGCCTCCCGCACGCTTTCCGCGAAGGACTCCTCGCTCTGCCCGGGAATGCCGCACATCAGGTCCACCGATACGTTCTCGAAGCGCTCCCGGGCCGCGCGCACCGCCGCCCGCGCCGCCTCGGCGTTGTGGGCGCGGCCGAGGATGCTCAGCACCTCGTCGTCGAAGGACTGCACACCAAGGGAGAGCCGGTTCACCCCGAGCGCCCAGATATCCCGCACCATGGGCGCCGTAAGACTTTCGGGGTTCGCCTCCATCGTGCACTCGACCTCGGGCTCGAGATGCGTCGACATCGACAGCGCATAAAGAAGCATCGAAAGTCGTCTCATGCCGATATAGCTCGGCGTCCCCCCGCCCAGATACACCGTCTCAATGGCTCCGAGCTTCCCCTCCCTCGAAGCTCGGCGAATATCCATCACGAGCGATTCCACGTACTCGTCAATAATCGGCGAGTCCCGTTCTACCGCCGAAGTGGCGAAATCGCAGTACCCGCACCGCTTCACGCAGAACGGAATATGCAGGTACAGTGCTTTATAAGGGTCATAAGCCACGACAGACCTCTCTTTCCGGCTGGGTAGTCCGACGATAGGAGGCGTTGCAACCGAGCGAGTTCCGCAGACGGTGTCGAAGGCGCGGCGATATGCGGGAAATTGAACCCTGTCGCCTTCGATACCAGTGAGGACTGTCTGAGCGAATTGCAATGCCTCCTAGCGTCGGACGGACAACCCTGATGCGAGATGGACAGCAGGAAATCGGAGCGATATTGGCGCGAGACGGACAAATCACGAACGCTCCCGGGCAATCTCCAGAAGCTCGTCGAACACCGCGTCGAAGTCCGAAAGCGTTGTGCAGTAGTTGATGCGGCCGCGGGCTTGGGCGGCGCCGGGGAGACCCGCCATGTACCACATGGCGTGCTTGCGCATGCGCACGATGTTGCGCCCCTCGCGATGGGTGAGCAGCTCCGCATGGCGGCGCGCCATGGCAATGCGTTCCTCAACCGTGGGCGGCGCAGGTTCGGGTTCGCCGGCAAGAGCGGCCTGAACCTGGGAGAACAGCCATGGGTTGCCCTCGGCGCCCCGGGCGATCATCACCGCGTCGCAGCCGGTCTCGACCGCCATGCGCATGGCGTCGGCTCCGCTGCGGATGTCGCCGTTGCCCACGACGGGCACGGACACCGCCTCGCGCACGCGAGCGATGACGCCCCAGTCGGCACTCCCCCGGTACAGCTGCTCGGCGAACCGCCCGTGCACCGTGACCCCGTCGGCCCCGGCCTCCTCCATACGGCGCGCGAAGGCCGGCGCCGTCTCGTCGCCTTCCGCCCAGCCCCGGCGGAACTTCACCGTGACCGGATGCTCCACGACGCCCTTCACGGCCCGCACGACGGAGGCGGCCAGATCGGGCTCCTTCATAAGAGCCGAGCCGTCCCCCTTCGACACGATCTTACGGGCGGGACACCCCATGTTAATGTCCAGGTAGGCCAGGCTCTCCCCCATTTCGTCCTCGATCCAGGCGGCCTGGGAGGCCATCACCTCCGGCTCGTGGCCGAACAGCTGCACGGCCACCTGGGACTCGCCGCCGGCGAGCGCCAGCAGATGCCGCGTCTTCTCGTTGGCAAAGGAGAGCCCCTTGGCTGACACCATCTCCGTGAAGGCCATGTCGGCCCCCGCCTCGCGGCACAGCGTCCGGAAAGCGATGTCGGACACACCGGCCATGGGCGCCAGCAGCACCCGGTATTTCCCGAAGAGTCCCTCCACAGCTACAGAATCCCGAACAGCAAAAGCCCGATGAGCACGATGAAACCGAGCACGAACAGAAGGCACCCGACGCCCACGAAGGTCTTGGACGTGCCGCTCATGCCCATGTGCTCCCGCTCCTCGGCGATCTTCTTCTCGTCGAAGGGGTCGTTGATCCAGTCGTAGTCTTCTTGTTCCTTGGCCATCGGTGCTTCTTTCGACTGCTGCGTTTAACGGTGTAGAATGAGCATAGTTTAATGGATGCGCGCCGCGGTCGCGGCAAGATCACAAGAAGAGGAGACGATCGTGAAGGTACTGCTCATCAACGGGAGTCCGCGCTGGAAGGGCAACACGAATCGCGCGCTGGAGGAGGCGGCCGCCGCCCTTGAGGCCGAGGGCGTGGAAACCGAGCTCGTCTGGATCGGCAACAAGGAGATCCGCGGCTGCATTGCCTGCGGCATTTGCGGCAAGACCGGCGATAAGCACTGCGTGTTCGCCGAGGACTGCTGCAACGAGCTCATCGCCAAGGCCGCCGAGTGCGATGGCTTCATCGTGGGGTCGCCGGTATACTACGCTGGCATGGCCGGATCGCTGCGGGCGCTCATGGACCGGATGTTCTACGCCGGCGGCACGAACTTCCGCATGAAGCCGGCCGCCGGCGTCGCTGTGGCGCGCCGGGCCGGGGCCATCGAGGCGGCCGACCAGATCAACAAGTACTTCCAGATCAACTGCCAGCCCATTGTGTCCAGCTCCTACTGGGGCATTGCCTACGGGCGCAACCCGGGCGAGGCGCAGGGCGACGGCGAGGGCCTGCACACCATGCGCGTGCTCGGCCGCAACATGGCCTGGATGCTCAAGTGCATCGAAGCGGGCCGCGCCGCCGGCATCAACCCGCCCGAGCTTGAGCCCAAGGTGATGACCAACGTCGTCCGCGAGGACCTGCTGGAGGGATAGGCTTTTCCCCTACTCATCCACCTTCAAAATGGCCATGAAGGCCTCCTGGGGCACTTCCACGTTGCCGATGGCCTTCATGCGCTTCTTGCCGGCCTTCTGTTTCTCCAGAAGCTTGCGCTTGCGGGTGATGTCGCCGCCGTAGCACTTGGCGAGCACGTCCTTGCGCTTGGCCTTCACGGTCTGGCGCGCGAGCACCCTACCTCCGATGGCCGCCTGGATGGGCACCTCGAACATCTGGCGCGGGATGATCTCCTTCAGCTTGTCGCAGAGCACGCGCCCGCGGTCGTAGGCCTTGTCCTTGTGCACGATGAACGACAGGGCGTCGATGGGCTTGCCCGACAGCAGGATGTCCAACTTCACGAGCTGCGAGGGCTTGTAGCCGTCCATCTCGTAGTCGAGGGACGCGTAACCTTTGGTGTTCGACTTCAGCTTGTCGAAGAAGTCCAGGATGAGCTCGGATAAGGGGATCTCCCAGAGCATCTCGACGGTGGTCTGGGAGAGGTAGTTCATGGTGACGAAGTTGCCGCGCCGACCCACGGCCAGATCCATCACAGCGCCCACGTAGTCGGGCGGGATGAGGATCTTCGCCTTCAGATAGGGCTCTTCCACGTGATCGATGGAGCCGGGGTCGGGCATCTCCTGGGGCGAGTGGAGCGACACCATCTCGCCGCCCTTGAGGTACACGTGGTACTCCACCGAGGGCGCCGTGGCCAGAAGGTCCAGCCCGAACTCGCGCTCCAACCGCTCCTTGATGACCTCCATGTGCAGAAGTCCCAGGAAGCCCACGCGGAAGCCGAAGCCGAGGGCGTGGGAGGTCTCGGGCTCCCACACGAGCGCCGGGTCGTTCAGCGACAGCTTCTCCAGCGCCTCCTTCAAAGGCTCGTACTGGTCGCCGTCGATGGGAAAGAGACCTGTGAACACCATGGGCTTCGCCTCACGGTAGCCGGGAAGCGGCTCGTTCACGCCGCCGTCGGCCACGGTGATGGTGTCGCCCACCTTCACCTGGCTCACGTCCTTGAGGCCCGTGACGAGGTAGCCCACCTCGCCCACATAAAGCGCCTCCTCGGGCACCTCCTGGGGGTGCCGCGCGCCAACCTCTTCCACGAGCGTTTCCGTGCCCGTGGCCATCATGCGGATCTTGTCGCCCTTCTTGATGTGCCCGTCGACCACACGGATGAGGGCCACCACGCCGCGGTAGGCGTCGAAGTAGCTGTCGAAGATGAGCGCGCGCAGGGGCGCCTCCCCGTTGCCCGTGGGGGCAGGGATATTGTAGACCACGGCTTCCAGAAGATCGTGGACGCCCTCGCCGGTCTTGCCCGAGGCGAGCACCGCGTCGTCGGCGGGAATGGCCAGGCCATCTTCGATCTCGGCCTTCACGCGCTCGGGCTCCGCGGCCGGCAGGTCGATCTTGTTGATGAGCGGGATGATCTCCAAATCGGCGTTCATGGCGAGCATCGCGTTGGCCACCGTCTGCGCTTCCACGCCTTGGGTGGCGTCCACCACGAGCACGGCTCCGTCGCAGGCGGCCAAGCTGCGGGAGACCTCGTAGGTGAAGTCCACGTGGCCCGGCGTGTCGATGAGGTTCAACTGGTAGGTCTCGCCGTCGTCTGCGGTGTAGCTGACGCGCACGGCCTGGCTCTTGATGGTGATGCCGCGCTCGCGCTCGATATCCATGGAGTCGAGTAGCTGGGCCTGCATGTCGCGCTTGGCCACCGTGCCCGTGAGCTCCAGGATGCGGTCGGAGAGCGTGGACTTGCCGTGGTCGATGTGCGCGATGATCGAGAAGTTGCGGATATGGGAAAGCTCGTGGGTCATAATGTCTTTCTTATCGGCGGCGGTCTTACCGGGCGAGCGGGCCCGCGAGGCCCCTCTCCCCTCCCAATGTGTGCGTCTCGCGAAGATTCGGGGCCGCAAGACCACTTTCTTCGCCGCGCTCACGGGAATCTTTGGTATTCTACCGCATTGTGTATCCAGCGATACGTGCACGCGGTGATTCCACCGCCAAATCTGCAGACGTGGCTGCGCTTTAAGATTACGATTGCTGGCGGCTTTCCGAGGCATTCGGTCTCGGGGCTGAGGAAGCGGAGAAATCCCGCCGCTTTCCGATTCGCACGATGGCCCGCAGCGGGGTATACCGCCGCGCGTTCGTGTCGTTGGATACCACCGAAGATGGGAAACGACCGAACCAGAAAGGGCTAGCATTCATGGCTAACATCAAGTCCCAGAAGAAGCGCATCATTACCAACGAGAAGCGTCGTATGCGCAACCGCGCCGTCAAGAGCGAGCTGAAGACCGCCGTCCGTCACGTCAAGGGCGCCGTGGCCGAGGGCAACGGCAAGGACGCCTACGCCTTCGCCTGCGAGGCCTGCCGTCTGATGGACAAGGCCGCCTCCAAGGGCGTCATCCACAAGAACCAGGCCGCCAACCGCAAGAGCGGCATCATGCGCCTGGCCAACACCGTGGTGACCGCCGAGGATATCGCCGCTTACGAGAAGCCGGCGCCGAAGCCGCAGAAGACCGGCTCCAAGAAGGCCGAGGCCAAGGCCGCCCGCAAGGCCGCCATGGCCGCCGCTTCCGAGGAGAAGGCGAAGCGCCGCGAGAAGCAGCTGAAGGAGGAGAAGAAGGCCGCCGAGCGCAAGGCCAAGGAGGCCGAGGAGGCCGCCAAGGCCGAGGCTGAGGCCGCTGCCGCCGAGGCTGAGGAGGCTCCGGCCGAGGAAGCCGCCGAGTAGCCTGCGCGCTCCGCTGACTTCGCGATCCGAAGCGCCGTCCCGTTTGGGGCGGCGCTTTTTCATGGGATCAACCTGCCTACAAGACGGCGGTTTTCCGTTGCAGGAACGAACCCTTTATTTACAATAGAAAACGAGACACGAAACCGCCCGATGAGGGCCCAGCGCGGAAGGAGCCAACATGGCAGAGACGGTCGGAGCCCGCGAGCGGGGGCGCATCACGCCCGACGAGGGCGCAGTGCTGGCGGCGGAGACGGCCCGCAACGCCGAATTCGGCAAGCCGGTGCTCATCTACCCCAACCTCTACCTGGTGCGCGTGCCCCTTCCCCACAACCCGCTGCACGCCCTCAACTCCTATTTCATTTTGGACGACGACGGCACCACCACCATCGTGGACGTGGGCTTCAACCATCCGGATTGCGAGCAGGCCCTAAGCGATGCCCTGGCCGCCCTCGGGCGCTCCTGGGACAAGGTGCAGGTGGTGCTCACCCATTCGCATCCCGACCACACGGGCAACCTCGACCGCATTTGGCGCGAGGGCATGCCGGTGCTCGCGAACCTGCACTCCTTCCAAGAGGTGAAGAACCTCATGGAGATGGAGGGCAACGTCTATGGTCCGCTGCTCCTTCAAGCGGCCACTTCCGAGCAGCAGCAAGACATGACCTTCGGCGAGGAGGGGCCGCGTTTGCACGTGTCGGCGGAGCTTCTGCCGCTTTCCACCTACCCGATCATGACGTATCTGGCCGATGGCGACTGCCTGAGTCTCGGCGAGTTCGAGTTCGAGGTGATCGAGACGCCGGGCCACGATCCCTGGCACATCTGCCTCTACGAGGCCGCCCACAAGATCCTCCTGTCCGGCGATCATGTTCTGGAGCGCATCACGCCGTCGGTATCGTCGTGGTTTTCTGCCTACAACGCATTGGCGGAGTTCCTGGATAGCCTTGAGAAAGTGAGGGGCTACGATGTCGATCTGGTACTGCCGGCCCACGGCAAGCCCTTCACCGGCATGGGCGAGCGGGTCGACTTCCTCATCGAGCACCACCGCAAGCGCTTGGAGGAGATCTACGAGCTGGTGGCCGGCGGTCACGACGACATCGTTCAGATTTCCCAGCATGCCACGTGGCGCTACCCCGATTGGAAGAGCTGGCCGCTCGATCAGAAGTACTTCTCCATGGGCGAGACGCTGGCGCATCTCATCTACCTTGTGCGCGAGGGCCGCATCCTGCAGGGAATCTGCGGGCATGAGTACTACTTCCGCATGCCCTACGACCGCAAGAACCTGGCCTTGGCGCCGGGGCGGCTAGCTAGCGCTTGAGGGTTTCCACGAGCCAGCGGTAGAAGACCTCGTCGGGATCGCTGCCGCTCTTCATGGCCTGCTCGGCGTCGCGAGAAGAGGCGAGCGCCCGGCGCAGCTCCTCGGGACGCCATTGGCGCGCCCACGCGCCGTGGTTCTTCACGCGCCAGTCGGGCGCGCCGAGGGCCTTGGCGAGACCGCGCGGGTTGCCGCGACGGGCCATGGACTGGGCCGCCATGAGCTCGCGCAGCCGCGTGGTGCACAGAGCTATGAGCACATGGGGCGAGGTGCTCTCCATCTTGGATCTGAGGGCGAGACACTTTCCGAGGTTTCGCTCGGCGAAGGCGGCTGTGAAATCCCACGGCTTCACCTCGGAAGTGCGGGCTACCAGCGCGCGCACCTCGCGCTCCCCCACCCCCTCGCCGGTGCCGTGGGCCAGGGCGATCTTCTTCAGCTCGTTGTCGAGGTGCACGGTGTTCTCACCCACGAGCTCCACCAGAGCCGAGGCCGCCCCCTCGGTAAGCGTGATGCCGTGGGTGCAGGCCATGGCGCGGACGCGCTTGGGCAGCTCCCAGCTCTTGGGCGGGGCACAGTCGATGACGGCCTTGGGGCCCGCGGCGGCGAGGGCCTTGTACAGCCGCGTGTTCCGGGCGAGCTTCTCCGCCTCGCAGGCGAGCACCGTGGTGGCGCTGGGAGCCTTCAGGTAGTTGACGAGCTCCTCGGCGTCGGCCTTCTTCAGCTTGTCGACGTTGCGCACGTAGACGAGGCGCACGGGGCTGGCGAAGGGCATGGTGTTGCAGGCCGCGGCGATGGCGGCGCCCTCGGCCGACTCCCCGTCGAACTCGTCGGAGTTGAAGGCCATATCGCCCATCGTGCCCAGGCGCGCCTTGAGACGGGCGATGACCGCCTCGCGCTTGAGGGCGTCCTCTCCCACGGCCAAATAGGCGGGAAGGAGATCGGTATGTTGGCTGTCGCTCATAACCCCATTGTACCCCATCGCCCGCACTACCCCTGCCTTTGCGCGGAAACCGTGAGCGTATCTTCGGAAAACGCCACGACCACATCCCCCGCCTCGTCGCTGCAGTAGGTGGCGCATCCCGACGCGTCCAGCAGGTCGAGCACCTCCCGGGACGGATGCCCGTAGCGGTTGTGCTCCCCGACGCCGATGAGCGCCACAGCGGGCGAGAGCCGCTCGGCCAAAGAGGCATCGAGGCTCTTCTTCGAGCCGTGGTGCCCCACTTTCAGCACGTCCACACCGCCGGCTGGCAGCCTGTCGGACAGCTGACCCAGCTGCTCGGCCTCGGCATCGCCCGTGAACAGGGCCGTCCACTCCGCCGCGCCGTCGCCATCGCCGTCCCAGAAGGCGAGCAGGCAGAGACTGTCGGCGTTACCTCCATCGTCGGCCAAACGTTCCGGCCACAGCACCGTCAGCGAGAACCGGCCACAGCGCACCGTGTCACCCAAGGAGAGCTCGACGAGGTCGTCGGCCAGTCCCTCCGCCTCCGCTGCCTCCATCAGCTCGGCGCAAGCCCGGCAACCGCAAGCGGGAAGGCCCTCGGGCACCAAGAGCGCCGCAGCCGGCGCCACATCCCCGAGCACCGGGAGCGAGCCGCAGTGGTCGTCGTCGCTGTGGGTGACGGCCACGGCGTCGAGGCGCCCCACCCGCTGGCGGGCCAAGGCGGCCTTCAACAGGGCATCCTGGTTGCCCGTGTCTATGAGCAGCACGTTTTCGCCGCTGCGCACGATAAAGGCATCGCCTTGGCCCACATCGAGCATGACGATGGCGTCGGGGGCCATGCCGAAGGGAAAACGAAGCAGACCGAGGATTAGGGCGGCGCCGGTTACCGCCGCCGTCAGGCCCCTGATGCTCACTCGCGGCCACCAGGCCCACAGTGCGAGGCAGAGCCCGCAGGAGAGTGCTGCGGCCGCCAAAGGGACGGCGTCGATGGGAAGGCACGTGCCCGAAAGCGACGCGAGGGCATCCACGACGAGGGACAGCGGCGCGCAGGCTGTGCTGGCAACGCCGATGAGCCACGGCGCGGCGACGGGAACGAGGCAGGCGGCGAGCACGGCGACGAATCCGACAAGGCATGCCAGGGCGAACAGAGGACTTGCGACCAGATTGGCCAGCGGCGACAGCAGCGGCAGCTGGGAGAAGAGCGCCGCCGCATAGGGCTGGGTCGCCAAGGCTGAGGCGCCGGTGAGAGCGATGGGGTCGCCCACGACCCTCTTCAAACGCGGATGCCCTGCGAAGGCCGAGGACAGCAGCGGGGCGAACAGAACGATCCCCAAGGTAGATCCGGCCGATAGGGCCAAGGAGACCGAGAGTGCGGCAGACGGGTCGATCCCGACGAAGAGCAAAAGGCACAGTCCCAGCGCGCTCAGGGCTGAATTGCGGCGATCGGTCCAGAGGGAGAACAACCCCGTCGCAGCCATGATCGCGGCCCGCAGCGCTGAGACGGGCATCCCGGTGAAGGCGACATAGCCAATGAGGAACAGGGCGCTCGTCAGCGCAGTTGCCCGGCGTCCGCATCTCAGCAGCCTCAGTCCTCCCGCTACGAACAGGGACACGATGGAGAGGTGCGCCCCCGATACCGCCACGAGATGGGCCAGCCCCACGGCCTTGAAGCAATCGTAGAGCCCCGATTCCTCGATGGCCGGCCGCCAACCGCACACAAGAGCCTGAAGAAGCGGTGCGTTGCCTCCCCCGTGCGCGTCGATGAGATCCAAGGCGCGTTGCCTCAGGGAGACGAAAGGGGTGCTGTCAAGCGATCTCTCCTCTGAGGGGAAATCGCTTCCGCTCACGGTGAGAGAGGCCGCCAGCCCAGCGCCCCAATAGTATTCCGCCGCAGTCTCCGAGGGCGGACGAAGCGCTCCGGCTACCGTCAGCGATTGTCCTTGGAGCAGCGCCGCATCCTCGGGCAAGTTGAGCCGCGCCCGCAGCGTGCGACCATCCTCGCAGGAGAGCCGAGCCTCGGCGTGCCAGCCGAAGTCCCCCCGACGGGCATCCTCGGTGAGCTCGACGCGCCAGGCCGCCGAATCCGAACTGCGCCCTTCGGCATCCGCGAGCGCCATGGAGCCGCGAAGGGCACCGCCCCAGAAAGCGCAGAGAGCCACGGAGGCCAGCACGGCGAGCGCTGCCAGAACCCCGAGCGGGACACCGCCGGCTCGGACCCCTCGCAAGATGCGAGGGGCGAGCAGTGTCGCAAGGCCGAGGGCGGTCGTTCCCGCGACAGGGAGAATTTGAGCAGGAACAAGGCGCAAGGGCGGCCAGAGCAGCGCCGTCGTCGCCCACAGAACGAGCCCCGCCACGAGCAAAGGCGGCAGGGAGGGGCGCGGCGGCCGGCTGTCGGTCTCGCCCCTCACAGGCACAGCCGATCTCGCATGGCCGAAAGCTTCTTCTCGCCGATCCCGGACACCCGCGTCAAATCGTCGATGGACTTAAACGGCCCGTTCGCCTCGCGATCAGCGATGATCTTCTCCGCCGTTGCCGCCCCGACGCCCTTCAGGGTCTCAAGCTCCTCCGCCGTGGCCGTATTGATGTTGACGAGGCCGTCGTCTCCCGAAGGAGACAGGCCGCCGGAAGCCTGCGAGCTGGAGGATGCCGTCCGATCGGCCGCGCCCGAGGATGCCGCCTGATCGTCGACACGCGACGGGATGACGATCTGCTGACCGTCCTGCACCTCCTGGGCCAGGTTCACCGCGTCGGTCCGCGCCTCGTCGGTGGCTCCTCCTGCCGCCGTCACGGCGTCTATGACGCGACTGCCCGCCTCCAAATAGTAGACGCCCGGCGCCGCCACGCAGCCGTCCACATGGATGCAGACGCGCCTCGCCGTAGCATCGCCTCCCGCAGGGAGCACCACGTCCTCCCCGTCCGCGGCCGGCGGCGCCGGCGAGGTGTCGCTGCCGCCGCCGGCCCCATCGGCTCTCGCCTCCTCCTCTCCAGCATCTTCCGCCGACTGCGCCGCCGTCTCGTCGCTCGCCGCCGTCACCTCGATGCCGCTGCCGGGCGACGTCGCGAAGGCGAAAACGGCGAGCGCGACCACGAGCGCCAGGACAAGGGCGATGGCGGCGAAGACGGGCCGGGGGACGCGGCTCAGGTGCAGTTTCTCCGCGAGCGATTCCGCGCTGTCTTGAAAGGCCATGGCTCCTCCTTCTCCCGAGTTGGGAAGAGGATACGCGCGCACGACCGTAAAAATGACGCGGGAATGTCCCGATTCGTTCCCCGCGCCGACCCCCATCACATCCCACTTCCGTCCCCTCCGCGCTCCTCGGCGCCATCCGCAGGGGCAGACCGAGGTCTGCCCTCGCAAGGGAGAAAGTCGCGCATGACAAAAAGGGGCGACCAAGGTCGCCCCCTACGAAGGATTTGCAGCTGAAGAGCTTACGGGAACGGCTCTACTCGCGCTTCTTTGGCGGCTTGTAGGCCGGGCAGGCGTAGTCGTGGGGCTCGGCCGCATCGGCGAGGGCGCGCACCCACTCGTCAACCGGAAAAGCCGCCTCGGCCTCGCGCACCGCCTCCAGTTTCGCGTGGGTCTCGGGATTGCGCGGCATGAACAGCGTGCAGCAGTCCGGAGCGTCCATGGACGAGATCTCGAAGGTGCCCAGCTCCTGGGCCGCCTCGATGATCTCCAGCTTGTCCGAGCCGATGAGCGGCCGCAGCACCGGCAGTTCCACCGCGTCGTTCGTGGCGCGGATGTTGTCCAAGGTCTGCGAGGCCACCTGCCCTAGGCTCTCCCCGGTCACCAGCGCGCCAGCCCCTTCCCGCCGCGCCAGCTCCTCGGCCACGCGGAACATGAGGCGCCGGTACAGGATGACCCGCAGAGACGGCGGACAGGAGAGGGATATCTCGCGCTGGTAGTCGCCGAAGGGCACCACGTAGACGCGCCCGATGCAGCCGGTGCGCTCGAGCACGTGCGCGATGTCGTCCACCAGGTACTCCGAGGCATCGGAAGTCTGGGGGCGTCCCGAGAAATGGACGCCGATGGGCACGGCGCCGCGGCGGGCCATGCGCCAGGTGGCCACAGGCGAGTCGATGCCCGAGGACAGAAGGCACACCACCTTCCCCGAGGATCCCACGGGTAGGCCGCCGATCCCGCGGACGGATCGCGCGTACACGTAGGCGGTGCCCTCCACTGCCTCGACGCCCACGGTGACGTCCTGGCCCTTCATCTGCACCCGCTTCTCGGGGAACCGCTCGCAGAGCACCTCCCCGATGTCTCGGTTCATCTGCATGGAGTCGATGGGGAACACCGTGTGGTTGCGCCGCGCGGACACCTTGAAGGAGGAGAAGGGCTCCGCCTCGGCCAGGGCGATGCAGGCAGCGCGCCCCATGACCTCGATGTCCAGGTCGCACTTGAAGCCGCAGGATGCGCGGGCCACGCCGGGCACGCCCAGAATGGCATCGGTACACTGGTTGGCCACCTCAAGCGTGGTTCCCTCCCGCAAAAAAACGAGCAGGCGGCCGGAGATGCGGTGGATGGTGACAACGGGATACGCGCCAAGAAGCGCCTCCAGGTTCTTCTGAAGGCGCTTCTCGAATACTCCGCGGTTGCGTCCCTTGAGCCCGATCTCGTGATAGTGCACGAGAATGATTCTCTGGAACTCTTCCATTTAGTGGTTTTTCACGTCGATCGACTCAGGATCGTACGAAACCTCGCCACGGGCGATCTCGTTGAAGGCCATGGACAGGGGCTTCGTGTCGGCGGCACGGGCGATTTCCACGGCCGTCTGCAGCTGGATGACGCGATCGCGCTGGCCGCGCATCATGTCGTTGATGTCGTGGGCGCGCTTGGAAGCCAGCGCGCACAGAAGGAAACGGTCGTTGTCGGTGCGGTCAAGCAGGACGTCGATCTTCGGTTCGATAATGCTCATAGGGCGGATATCCTCTTACTGTTGCTCGGCGATTTCGTTGACGTAAGCGACGAGCTGGCGAGTGGCCTCGTCCAAATCGTCGTTCACAAGCCGATAATCATACTCCATTTTCTGGGAAAGTTCCACCAGAGCGGTGCGCATGCGCATATCCACCACGTCATCGGTCTCGGTGCCGCGCCCGCGCAGGCGCCGCTCCAGCTCCTCGAGCGAGGGAGGCTCGATGAACACGAGGTGCGCCTCGGGCATCTTCTCGCGCACCTGGAGCGCTCCTTGAACCTCGATCTCCAGAATGACCTGGCGTCCCGCCGCCATCTCGCGCTCCACCGAGGCGCGCGGAGTGCCGTAGCAGTTGCCGGAGTACTCGGCCCATTCCAGAAAGCCGCCCTCCTCCGCCAGGCTCAAGAACTCCTCCTTCGTGAGGAAGTAATAGCTGACGCCCTCCTCCTCACCGGGACGAGGGCGCCTTGTGGTGGCGGAGACGGACAACCAAGCGTCGGGCACTTCCTCGAGAAGACGCGCGATGAGCGTTCCCTTGCCGGTCCCGGACGGACCGCTTACGACGAAGAGGTTTCCGTGTCTCATGAATTCCTTTGTGACGTTGACGTTCTACTTGGACAGGCGCGCAAGCAGAGCCTCGCGCTGACGCTCGCCGATACCGCGAATGCGGCGGCTCTCGGCGATCTGCAGCTCCCTCATGATGCGCTCGGCCTTGGCCTTGCCGTAGCCTGGCAGCGTCTCGATGAGCGTGGAAATCTTCATACGGCCCACGACAGGGTCGTCGCGCATATCGAGAACCTGAGCGACGGTGAGCTTGCCCGTCTTCAGCTCTTCTCGTACCTCCGCCCGCTTGATGCGTGCGGCCTTTGCCTTTTCAAGCGCTTCAGCGCGGGCCTCGGGGCTGAGTTGGGGAATTGCCATTTCTGTTCTCCTTCCAGTTCGGGCTGAGGGCATAGTACCACGCATTGATGAGGAATCAACACCTAATTTACTCGGAATCAATAAATGCGGCATTTTTTCCTAATTATCGGCTATACACGGGCCTTATTCAGGGATAAAACGCTTTGGAGCTACTCCAGTTCCGCGGCGATGGCCTCGAAGGCCGCCACGGGATCGGGCGCCTCGGTGATGGGCCGGCCCACCACGATGTGGGAGGCACCGTTCGCGAAGGCCTGGGCGGGCGTTGCCACGCGGCTCTGGTCTCCCAGGGCGGCGCCGGCCGGGCGCACGCCGGGAGTGACGATGAAGGCGTCGGGCCCCAAGATCTCGCGCAAGGCAGCCGCCTCCTGGGGCGAGGCCACCACGCCGGAGATGCCCGCCTCCTTGGCTTGGGCCGCGAGGGCCGCCACCTGCTCGGGCAGGGGCCGGGCGACGCCCGTGGCCGCAAGAGCCTCGGGGCTCATGGAGGTGAGCACCGTGATGCCGAGGGTCGCCGGCACGTCCCCGCCATACTCCGCCGCGCCCTCCTCGGCGCCGCGCTGACCCGCTTCCATCATGGCGGTGCCGCCCACGGTGTGCATGGTGAGCATATCGGCCCCGCTGGCCGCTGCCGAGCGCGCCGCGCCCTGTACCTGATGCGGGATGTCGTGGAACTTCAGGTCGAGGAACACGTTGAAGCCGCGGCGCTTGAACATCTTCACGATGGCCGGGCCCTCCGCGTAGTACAGCGTCATGCCGATCTTGAGCCACTTCGCGTGGCCCTCCAGCTTGTCGGCCAGGGCTATGGCCTCCCAGGCGTCGCAGTCGAGCGCCACGATGACGCGGTCGCGAGCGGGAACGGAATCGAAGGCGGTTAGCATTGCAGGGCTCCTATCAGCTCGTTGACGTCTTTGACGCCCTGGGATTCGCAGTAGTCGATGATGCCGTCGATGACATCCACGGTGGCGGTGGGATTGACGAAGTTCGCCGTGCCCACGGCCACGGCGGTGGCGCCGGCCAGCATGAACTCCACGGCGTCCTCACCGGTCGCGATGCCGCCCATGCCGAGCACCGGCACGGAAACGGCCTGAGACACCTGCCACACCATGCGCAGGGCCACGGGCTTCACGGCCGGCCCCGAGTAGCCGCCCACCACGCGCGCCAGCTTCGGGCGGCGGGTGCGGGCGTCCACGGCCATGCCGAGCAGCGTGTTGATGAGCGAGATGCCGTCGGCTCCAGCGGCCTCGGCGGCCTTCGCGATCTCGGTGATATCGGTGACGTTCGGCGTGAGCTTCACGATGAGCGGGCGCTTCGTGGCGGCGCGGCACAGTGACACCACCTTCTCAACGCTGGGCACATGGCAGCCCATGGTCATGCCGCCGGCGTCCACGTTGGGGCACGAGATATTCACCTCGTAGGCGGCCACGGGGGCCTCCTCCAGCGCCCCGATGACGGCCACGTACTCGTCGAAGCTGTGGCCGGAGACGTTCACCATGGCCGTGGCGCCGATCTCAGCGAGCCACGGCAGCTCGATGTCCTTCAAGTGCGCGACGCCGGGGTTCTGGAGGCCGATGGAGTTCAACATGCCCGAAGCCGTCTCGGCAATACGGGGGCTCGCGTTGCCCTCCCAACCGTTCAAGGACACGCCCTTGGTGGTGACGGCGCCGAGGGCCGCCACGTCCACGAAGTCGTGGTACTCCATGCCGGCTCCGAAGGTGCCCGAAGCCACGGTGACCGGGTTCTTCATGGCCATGCCGCCGAGGTTCACGGACAGGTTGACGCTCGTCTCTTTCGGTTTGCGCTGCATTACCACACCACCTCGCTCGCAGGAAACACCGGGCCGTCCACGCAGGCGCGGCGTTTGCCGTCCACCGTATCGACCACGCAGGACAGGCACGCCCCCACGCCGCAGGCCATGCGTCTTTCCATGGACACCTCGCAGAACACGCCGGCCGCATCCGCCATGCCGGCCACGATCTTCATGAGGGGCTCCGGGCCGCAGCAGGCCACGTAGTCGTAGGGCGCGCCCTCCGCCGCGGCCGCCGCCAGGGCCTCTTCCACGAGCGGCGTACAGAAGCCGGCGCGGCCGTAGGTGCCGTCATCGGTGGAACAGGCCGGCTCGCACCCGAGCACGGCCCCGTAGCGCTCGCGGGCCACCAGCGCGTCGATGGTGGAGGCGCCGAGGATGGCGTCGGTGGCAACGCCCGCCGCTGTCAGCTCCTCGACCAAGGGATACAACGGCGCGCTTCCCACGCCGCCGGCCACAATGAGCGCGCGCTTGCAGCCCTCGGGCGGCTGCCAGCCGCGACCGATGGGACCTATCATCTCCACCGTGTCGACGATCGCGAGCTCTGTCATGTGTTCAGTGCCGAAGCCGAGCACCTGGTACATCATGTCCACCGTGCCCGCCTCCGCATCGGCCGCGTACACGCCGAAAGGGCGCCGCAGGATGTGGGCCTCCATGCCCGGCACCTTCACGTGCACGAACTGCCCCGGCCGCGCCGTCGACGCGATTTCCGGCGCGCGCACGGTCATGAGCCAGATGTTGCACCCCATCTCTTCGTTCACCAGAATGGGCGCGTTCTCGTTACAAAGCGTCATAGGCTCTCCTGTCGCGTCGGCGGAAAAGTGCATTTGGTGATATTCTAACGCATGGTAAATCGATTATCGAATTCGCTACGTCGCAACGAGCAGAAATCCTAGGAGATTTGCATGGAGGAGCAGCCTCTTGCTTTGCTACTCCTCCGATAAGCTTAGAACTACAGCTCTTGCAAAGGCGCCACATCCAGCTCGCCGGCACGGGCGGCTTGCATGCCGGCTATGAGGGCCTGGGCGGCGGCCAGGGTGGTAGCGTAGGTGATGCCGTGGCGCACGGCGGCGCGGCGCAGCTCGTAGCCGTCGTCGCGGGTGGCCACGCCGAGCGGGGTGTTGATCATGAGCGAGATCTCCCCGGCGGCAATGGCGTCCACCACCGAGCTTTTCCCCTCGTGGATCTTGCCGGTCACCTCGCAGGGCACGCCTGAGGCGCGCAGCACGGCCGAGGTGCCCTCGGTAGCTAGAAGCGAGAAGCCGAGGCGCACAAGTTCCCGGGCGATGAAGGCCACGGCGCGCTTGTCCTGGTCGTTCACGGAGATGAAGGCCATGCCGCCCTCAGGCTCGGCGTAGTCGATGGCCATCTGGGTCTTCGTATAGGCCGCCGGGAAACTTTCCGCGATGCCCATTACCTCGCCGGTGGAGCGCATTTCCGGCCCCAAGAGCGCATCGGCCCCCGGGAAGCGGCCGAAGGGCATGACAGCCTCCTTCACGAAGTAGCGGCCCGGCTTCGCGAAATGCTCGGGAAGCTTCAGCGCGGCCAGCTTCTCCCCCGCCATGATGCGGCTCGCGAGCTTCGCTAAGGGCACGCCCGTGGCCTTCGAGATGAAGGGCACCGTGCGGCTCGCCCGCGGGTTGGCCTCGATGACGTAGACGACCCCGTCCTTCACGGCGAACTGGATGTTCACCAGACCGCGCACGCCCAGGGCCAGGGCGATCTTGCGGGCGACGCTCGCCATCTCGTCCTGCACCTTCGCCGACAGCGAGAAGGGCGGCAGGCAGCAGGCCGAGTCGCCCGAGTGGATGCCGGCCATCTCGATGTGCTCCAGGATGCCGCCGATGTACACGTCCTCGCCGTCGCACAGGGCGTCCAGGTCGCATTCCACGGCGCCTTCCAGGAACTTGTCCAGATACACGGGGTGGTCCGGGGAAACGGCGGTCGCCTCGGCCACGTAGCGCGCGAGCCCCGCGTCGTCGTAGACGATGCCCATGCCCCGGCCGCCGAGCACGTAGCTGGGGCGCACGAGCAAGGGATAGCCGATCTCGCGGGCAGCAGAGCGGGCCTCTTCCAGCCCCGAGGCCATGGCCGAGCGTGGGTAGGCGATGTCGAGCGAGTCGAGCAGCGCGGCGAACCGGTCGCGATCCTCGGCCAGATCGATGGCATCCGGGCTCGTGCCCATGATGGGCACTCCGGCCTCTTCCAAAGCGCGGGCCAGCTTCAGCGGCGTCTGGCCACCGAGGGTGACCACCACGCCGTCGGGGTCGGTCGCGTCCACCACATCCATGACGTCCTCGTAGGTGAGCGGCTCGAAGAACAGCATGTCGGAGGTGTCGTAGTCGGTGGAGACCGTCTCGGGGTTGCAGTTCACCATGATGGTCTCGTACCCGGCGTCGGCCAGCGCGTAGCTGGCGTGCACGCAGCAGTAGTCGAACTCAATGCCCTGGCCGATGCGGTTGGGGCCGGCGCCCAGGATGAGCGCCCGCGGACGCGTCTTCTCCGCCACCTCCGACTCGTCAGCGTCGTAGATCTTGTAATGGTAGGCGGTCTTCGTGGGGAACTCCGCCGCGCAGGTGTCCACGGTCTTGAAGGCCGGGCGCACGCCAAGAATCTTGCGGCAGGCGCGCACCGTGCGCTCGTCGGAGCCGGTGAGCACGGCGATCTCGGCGTCGGAGAGCCCGTAGCGCTTCGCTATTTGGAAGGCCTCGGCGTCCATATCCTCCAGGGCGCACCCGCGCAGGGCCTCCTGCACGGCGACCATGTCGGCCATGCGATTGCAGAAGAACATGTCGATAGCCGTGCGCTCGTGCAGCTCTTCCGCGCTCATGCCGCGGCGCAGGGCCTCGGCCGCCAAGAAGATGCGCTCGGCCGTGGGGCGCGAGAGCGCGGCGAAGAGTTCCTCGTCGGTCAACGCCGTCTCCTCCCCCTTCCCGTCGGCCCCGAAGCCGGCGCGGCCCGTCTCCAGGGAACGCAGGGCCTTGCCGAGGGACTCCTCGAAAGTGCGGCCGACGGCCATGACCTCGCCCACGGCCTTCATACGGGTCGTGAGCGTGTCGTCGGCGCCTTGGAACTTCTCGAAGGCGAAGCGCGGGGCCTTCACGACGCAGTAGTCGATGGTCGGCTCGAAGCAGGCCGGCGTGGTGCCGGTCATGTCGTTCACGATCTCGTCCAAGGTGTAGCCCACGGCCAGGCGCGCCGCCGCCTTCGCGATGGGAAATCCCGTGGCCTTGCTGGCCAGGGCCGAGGAGCGCGACACGCGGGGATTCATCTCGATGATTACCATGCGGCCCGTCTCAGGGTGCACGGCGAACTGCACGTTGGAGCCGCCCGTGGCAACGCCCACGCGCTCGAGTACTGCGAGCGACGCGGCGCGCATGCGCTGGTGTTCCAGGTCGGTCAAGGTCTGGGCCGGGGCCACGGTGATGGAGTCGCCGGTGTGCACGCCCATGGGGTCCAAATTCTCGATGGAGCAGACGATGATGCCGTTGCCGGCCGCGTCGCGCATGACCTCCATCTCGTATTCCTTCCAGCCCTCGATGGACTCCTCCACCAGCACCTCGCTGGCCGGCGAGAGCTCCAGGCCCTGGGAGACGATGCGCACGAGCTCGTCCACATCGCGCGCGATGCCGCCGCCGGCGCCGCCCATGGTGAACGACGGGCGCAGCACCACGGGGTACCCGAGCTCCTCGGCGATGGCGAGCGCGTCTTCCACGGAGTAGGCGTAGCCGGCCCGCGAGACCTCGATGCCGAGGTCGGCCATGCACTCGTTGAAGAGCTTGCGGTCCTCGCCGCGCTCGATGACGTCCACGTCGCAGCCGATGAGCTCCACGCCGTAGCGTTCCAGCACGCCGGACTTGGCCAGTTCCACGGCCGTGTTCAGGCCCGTCTGGCCGCCGAGGGTGGGCAGGCACGCATCGGGCCGCTCCTTCGCGATGACCTTTTCCACGAAGGCCGGCGTGATGGGCTCCACATAGGTGGCGTCGGCCAGCTCCGGGTCGGTCATGATGGTGGCCGGGTTCGAGTTCACGAGAATGACCCGGTAGCCCTCCTCGCGCAGCACCTTGCAGGCCTGGGCGCCGGAGTAGTCGAACTCACAGGCCTGGCCGATGACGATGGGGCCGCTTCCGATAACGAGAATGCTCTTGATGTCCTCGCGCTTGGGCATTTACGCCACCTCCCCTTCCGCGGTGCTTCCGAACTTCCAACCGGACAGGCGGTCGGTTGCGATGTCGATATCCAGGTAGTCATCGCGCCCCTCCATAAGGCGCGCGAAGGCGGTGAACAGGTAGTGGGCGTCGGTGGGACCGGGGGCCGCCTCCGGGTGGTACTGCACGCTGAAGGCCGGCACGTCCAGGAAGGCGAAGCCCTCGGCGGTGCCGTCGTCGAGGTTCACGTGCGTCAGCCGGATGCGCCCGAAGCGCTCGTTGGCCACAACGGGGGCAATGCCGCGCCGGCCCCATTCGCGCAGGTCTTCCACGTGCTCGGTCGCACCTCCGGAGAGCTCGGGCACAAGCGCGCCGAGGCTCTGGAAGCAGGGGCAGAAGCCGTGGTTCTGGGCCGTTACCTCCACGCGGCCGGTCAGCAGGTTCTGCACCGGGTGGTTGCCGCCGTGATGGCCGAACTTCAGCTTGTCGATTTCCGCGCCCGCGGCCTTGGCCATCATCTGGTGCCCCAGGCAGATGCCGAACAGCGGCACGCGGCCCAGCAGCTTCTCGGCCTGGCGATAGGTCTCCCCCACCGCCTCCGGGTCGCCCGGGCCGTTGGAGAGGAACACGCCGTCGGGGCCCATCGCCAGCACCTCTTCGGCCGGAGTGTCCCAGGGCACGACGGTGAGCTCGCAGCCACTCGCCACCAGACCGTCTAAGATGGAGCGCTTCACGCCGCAGTGGTAGACGACCACCTTGAAGCGGGGCTCGGCCGGGGCGGCCAGGGCGAAGCCATGGGAAGCGGGCAGGTTCGCGGCGGTGTAGGAGTAGGCGCCGTCGCAGGACACGTCGGCGGCCAGGTTCACGCCTACTAGCGACGGGCTTCGGCGCACCTTCTCGAGCAGCGAGGCGACATCCGCGTCCGTGGTGGAAACGACGGCCCGCTGGGCGCCATGGTCGCGGATGTGGCGCACGAGCGCACGGGTGTCGATGCCCTCGATGGCCACGACGCCCTCGCGCGTCAGATAGTCGCCGAGGCTCTCCTGGCTGCGCCAGCTGGAAGGCGTGGGGCACAGGTCGCGCACCACGAGCGCCCGCAGGGCCGGCCTCTCCGCCTGGGCGTCGTCGGCGTTCACTCCGTAGTTGCCCACCTGCGGGTAGGTCAGCGCCACGATCTGCCCCGCGTAGGAGGGGTCGGTGACGATTTCCAGATAGCTCTCCAGAGAGGTGTTGAAGCAGATCTCCCCAAACGCCTCGCCGGGCGCGCCGCAGGAGGTGCCGGCGAACACCGCGCCGTCCTCCAGCACGAGCAGCGCCGGCACGGCCGCCGGTTTCGACGTGGCCGCCCGCATCTTCTCCGCAATCTTGCTCAAAGCATCCGTCCTTTCCGCGACTCGCTCATTTTCGTCTCACGTGCTCCCGGCTCCTTGCCGTCCCTGCGTCTCCGCACTCTCGCGAAAGCACGGTCCGCCCCTCGGCAGCGCCCGCAAAAAAAGCGCTCCCGCCTTGGACGGGAGCGCTTACAAGCACACAAGATGAAGTTCGCTCATCGCACCTTGCCGGTCTCTCGGTACCGTCCGTTAAAGGTCGTTTTTGAGCATAAGGCACCTTGCTAGGTATGCATCTGCACAAAAATAAGCGGCCGAAGACGACAGCCGAATGGCACCGCGAGGACTCCGAAACGTCGTGGCCTATGAAGGCCTGCGGTCGACGACCACAGCCAGAGATTTTCCGGAGAAGGCGATGCCGTAGCGCAGGCTGCCCGCCGTAGACGGAGCGCCCGCGCCGCCCCTGGCCGTGTCCGCGTCGTAGGCCCGCGCCTCTATCTGGGCCAGGGCCTCGGTGGCCAGCACCTGAAGGCGGGACGCGTCGGCCCCGTGCTCGAACTTCAGCTCCAGGGTGACCGCCGGTAGCCCCGCCCGCTCGGGAGCCAGCCGGATGTCGAAGCGCCCGCGCCCCGCCTCGCGATTCGAGGCCGGGTTCCCGTAACCGGGTACCCCGAACAGAAGGCCCACCAAAAGCATGTGGTAGCTGTTTTCGCTCGTAAGGTCATAGAAGCTCGCCGAGTTCAGCAGCACGTCCTCCAGCTCCTCGGCGAGCAGGCCGGCGTCCCCGTCGACAAGCGCGCGGTGAAGGTCGATGAGGCAGTCGCGACCGCCGGCGATCTGCGCGAAACGGTCGATAATCTCGCTACGGTACAACGACGCGATCTCCAAATTGGGAATGCGCAGCCGCCGCACGACGTCCTTCGAATTGGGCTGCTCCGTATCGTCGGTGGTCAGATAGCCGGCAAGGTACAAAAGCGACCAAAGGGCCTCGGGGCGGGCATCCAAATCGCCGAACACCACCGACAAATCGAGGGCGGCCTCCACCGACCCGCCCGCCTTAAGCAGCTCGTACACCTTCCGCATCAGACGCGCGTCTCCCCCGCGCACCATAGCGGCGATGGGCGCGTTCGAAGACGTGTTGCCCCAATAGGGCGCGCACTCGCAATCGTTGTCGAAGTAGTTGAGCACGCTCCAAGGGTTGTACACATCCACCGAGCCGAAGCGGTAGCCGTCGTACCATTGGCGCATCTCGGGGAAGTGAGCGGACTGGCCCAGGTAGTTAGCGAGCGCGCGCACCTCGTCTTCCGTGAAGCCGTAGCGCTCGTCGTACTTGGCGTTGAGGGAGGTGTTCACCACCAAGTTGTTCAAATCAGAGAAAATGGACTCTTTCGAGATGCGCTGCACGCCCGTGAGGCACGCGAAGGCCAGGGCCTGCCCTCCGTCCTTCAAGGCCGCCGTAAGCCATCCTTTGAGAAACGAGACCATCTCGTCGTAGTACCCGTTGTCCCGAGCCGCCATGACCGGCGCGTCGTACTCGTCAATGAGGACGACGGGGCGACGCCCATGGTGCTTGAAAAGCAGACGAGTGAGGTTTATGAGGGACGACTCGATGTCTCCGTCCGCCGCCTCCCATCCCGCAACACGATCGAAGTAGGCGCGCTCTTGTTCGTTCAGCTCGGCGCTGTCGGACAAGTATCCGTGACGGATGTATTCCCATACGATCAGCTGGTTCAGGGCGCCCCAAGCATCTTCCCAGCACTGTTTCTTCACCGGATTGAAGCTGATGTAGATAACGGGATAAGCGCCCTGATGCTCGCGATAGCGACCGTCGTCGGCGTCCCAAATGGAAAGGCCCTCGAAGAGATAGGCGGCGTCCTCGGCGTTCGGGTCGCTCGCCGGGGGAATCTCGAAGAACGACTTGAGCATGGTCATGTTCAGCGACTTGCCGAAACGGCGCGGGCGGCAGAACAGCGTGACGGCGGCAGAACTGTTGAGAACGTCGGCGATGAGCAGAGACTTGTCGATGACCACCGACTCCTGCACTGCTGTGGCGAACCCGTCGCGCCCGATGGGCAGACGCCGACGGCCGGACAGGTCGGACAGGCGCACGTCGCCCTCGCGATAGATGCCGTTCTCGTAGGTGCCCGTCATGGTGCGGCCTTTCTCCTTCGTAGCGTTTCCCCGATTATAAACGAAGGGCCGCTGCATGCGGCCCTTCGCGGGGAATTGTGCGTCGATGCCGCAGAACCATCAAGTGTAGCAAGGCTCGGTATCCGGATAGAGCGTTACATCGACGCCGTGCTCCGGAGCCGGCGCGATGCCCGCGACCTTACCATTCTCGGCGTAGGCCACAAGGCCCCCTTCCCTTTCCCCGAGAAGCCAGTACCCATCCTGCAGGTAACGCCCGTCGAAATCTGCGGAAAGGTCAGCCCCCGAGGCGGCCAGCGTAGCGGCGTCAGCGACGATGGCGCCTTGCAAGTCCATCAGACAGCTGTACGCATCGGACGATCCGTCACCCTCGGCGCCGTAGCCCTCGATCAGACGCTCCTTCGAGTCCGCGGTGACGTAGACGAGGCCGTCGGCGGCAGTGAAGCTCAGCGAACCCTCGGCCAAAGGAACGATCCACTTCTTGGCGGAAACGCTGTACAGCCCCACGAGATTCTTGTTGGCGCCTCCGTGGGGGTTCACCTTCTCGGCGCGCACGCACACCACGCCGCCCGACGAAACCTGGTCGCCCGTGAAAGCCGCGCCGTCGATGTCGCCCTCCACATTGAACGAGGCGATGTCCAACAGCACGTTGCTCGCGTAGTCCGTCACCACGGTACCAGAATCGTCGGGAATGACGCAGCCGCCGCCGATCGAAGTCGGGTAGCCCTCGGCCTGGTAGAGGACGTTGCCGTCAACATCGAGGAACATGGCTCCGTCGATGCCCTGCAGTGCGAGGACGCCGTCTCGATAGCAGTCGGGGGCATTCATCATGGCGAGGTTGTAGGTGAATTCCCGGCCGGCCGCGCCCTCGTCGGCGAACTGGAAGGCCTCTGCGTCGCCGACGGTGAACACGACCTTCCCCTGCTCGTCCAGGACGACGACGGCTCCGTAGCTGCCGCCGCTCCACTCGATGAAGAGAACGAGTCGTCCGTCGGCGTAAGTGGGAGAGTTGGTCACCGATGCATCCTGTAGATTGCCCTGGAAAGTGTATCCGTAGCCGTGGACGAGATCGGTAAGGTCGACGACCAGGGCGCCCGTATCGTCCACCAGGCCATAGTGGATCATTTCGTCGAACTCGGTGTCCCATTCCTCGTCGTACTCGCTCGTCTCCCACGTGACGAGCACCTTGCCCTCCGAGAAGCCGCCCATGGGCCTCATGTCGGGGTTCTCGAAGACGACCTCGTTGCCCTCGAGATCGGTGAGGCACACGTCGTAAGTGCCGCTTGGATGGAAGTTGGTGCTCGAGATGAAGTAGCGGTTCGGAATAGCGAGCGCCGGCTCGGCCGCGGGATCGGCCGTGGGATCCGACTCGGGCTCGGGCGCGGGTTCAGGCGCAGGCTGCGGGTCTGACGCCTGCACGGACCCGAGCTCCGGCTCCGGGGCGGGCGCGGCGAACGGGTTCGCCACCGCGATGCCCACCGCCGCCAACGCCACCACGACCGTCGCGGCTATGCCGACAACAAGACCGGTGCGCTTCTTCTTGGAAGGGGCCGGCGAAGGGCCGGCAGCAGCAGCCGCTCCCTGGGTCGCGCCGCCATGGGCGGGAGCGTCCCCGGCGTCCGCGCCGCCCGCGGACGCACCCTCTGCCGGAACCTCCGGCGCCAGGGCGCCCATCGGAGCGCCGCACTTTGTGCAGAACTTGGAACCGTCCAGCATCTGGTTGCCGCAATTGGTGCAGAACATGGCTACTCCCCGTCCTTCTCGTTCGCCGCGGCCTCGTACAGGCTCGTCCCCAGCTGGGCGGCCAGCCCCTGGCGCTGCTTGTTTAGCTCGCCGATGCGGGCGTTCAGCTTGATCTTGTCGGCGCCGCGCCCCGCGGCCGCCGTCCTCCGGTTCACCGCCGAGGTCACATTGTCCAGAAATCCCATGCGAATCCTTTCCTTTCCCACCGGCCCACCGATGATTCCAGCTTCGATAAGAAACGCGCTGCTCATTGGAAGCCCTTTCCGCCTGTTCGCGTCACGTGCGTGCAGGTTCTTGGATACTTGGATGGGCTTAAATGCAAAAGCCAGGAACCATGTAATTTGCGCAGCTAGCACCGTCGGATCCCGAAGGTGTATATCCGTGTTGGTCGACACGCAGAAAGCAGTACCCGTCGCGTGGCTCCGAGGTACGTAGCCACCAGAAAGCGTACGTGTCTGTGCGCGTCTTAACGAGGCAGGCATTTTCGCTGTTTCCCATGCCCACGCCCATGTCGCAGAAAAGCCCGTATTGCGATCCCGCTGCATCCAGAACGTCCACATAGCCCTCCTCAAAAGGCCATAGCCCTCCCCTGTACGACCTGCGGGGACGGCACCTGCAAGCTCTGATAGCGAAAATAACCAAAGGGCATCGGATGTTGTCGTTACCGCAGATACTGCATCCGTCTCGCCCACGTTGTTGGAGAGCTTATCGACTGGCACGATAACAGCGTCCAGATCCTGGGGCAGCTGGGTTCGCCAGTCGCCGTTGAGATAGGCGCGCATCTGGGAGGCCTCCCAACCGCCGGCATTGGTGTCGGTCGAGTTCATGGGCGCCTCGCCTACACAATCCCCGAAGATGAACGTGATGCCGGCCTTGCCGCCCGCGGTCTTGTCGTCGTGGGCGAACCCGACGATCTGCACGGTGGTCTGGGTGCCGTCGGCCAGCGCCACCGACTTCACCTGGGTGCCGTCCAGCTTGCCCTCGGGCGTGCACAGGTTGTATTTCTTCGCCACCTCGATGGCCGCCGCCTCGTCGCCGGCCGCGCCGATCTCGGCCGAGATCCGGGAAAGCTCGTCCCACGTGTAGGCCTCCACCGCCGACTTCACCGCCGCGCCGGTCGCATCCTGGGAGCCGCCCTGGGCGTCGCCCGCGCTCTCGTTAGCATCGGCGCTCTGGCCGTCGGCCGCGTTCGCGCCCTGCGCCTCGTCCGCGCCCTGGCTCGCGGCGGGAACCTCCACCGCCTCCTTGGGCTGCACGCCTGCGAGCCCGAACCAGTTCGTCGCGAACCCGGCGACGAGCACCAACGCAACCACGACAACGGCCGCGATGGCGCCGATCTTGGCGCCGTTCCTCTTGGGCGTCGGCGCCCCGGCCCCCGCGCTGCCTGAAGCCGCGCCCTGCGCGCCCCCGACCGGGGCCGAACCGCCCGCCTGAGCGCCCACCGGCGCCCCGCACTTCCCGCAGAAGGCCGACCCCTCCGCGATCTCATTCCCGCACTTAGGACAGAACATACGTGCCTACCTTCCTTTCTCGGATATCTGCTTCAGTCCATCAGATCGATAAAGTCGTGGAAAGCCCGCTCATGGCCCCTTCCCGCTCCAAAGCGCAAAAGAACCCAAGAACCCTTGGGCCTCGAAGCTCTCTATTCGGTTGTATCTACTCGGTTGCTGCGGGAACGCGTCCCGCGGGAATGCTACGCTAGCGCGCGAAGGTTCGGGCCGACTTAGCGGTGAGACCCCCCAGGCACGTATATGTGCGCTTCGTTAACAGCATGTCGGCAAGTTTAGCACAGCTTGGCGACGCCATCAGGAATTTTTCGCTAACGGAATGCGCGACAAGCCTATGTCCACAGCAGAGCACCGCCTGCTGCCCCCCATTTCAGACGCATGCCCTCTTGTGGTAACATTGGGGCTACAACAAGGAGGTGCATCATGCCAACTGCAACGAAGGACGCCGAGATAAAGTTCCGCACGAGCGACGAGCTGAAGCGGCAGACCCGGCGCGTCTACGACCGATGGGGTCTCACCTTAAGCGAGGCCTTCAACCTCTTCATGCGCAAGTCCGTCGAGGTGGGCGGCCTCCCCTTCGACCTGCGCCCCGAGCCTTCCCCCGTCCTGACGGGCCGGGAGACGCTGCGCCCGGATCCCGCCACGGGCGTCACCGTCCTTCCGGCCTGGATGGACGCCCCAGAGGACGAGGGGCTCTACGATGACCTCGTGTGATCCCGCGCCGCGCGACATCTGGCTCGCCTACGACGAGTTCGCCGACCACGAAGGCGTGGGCAAGGTGCGACCCGTTGTCATCTTGGACGCTTCGGGAAAGGCGAGCGTCATTACCGCGAAGGTAACGACGTCGGCAAACTACGGACTGTCCGATTTCGTCGAGATCTCCGACTGGGAATCCTGCGGACTCCGTCGGCCCTCCTGGGTGCAAGTCGAGCCCCTTGTGGAGGTGCGTCGCGACAAGCTTTTGAGGGACGAACCGCTCGGGCAACTGTCCCTTTCGACCTACGAGCTTGTTTGTGCTGCGCTGGGTTCGGTCAATCAGCATCCCTTACCAGAACCTGATAAACCTCTACCTGGTGCAATGCGCCGAGGAGAAGAAGGTTCTCGCGTTCGCCTAGGACACGCATAGAGAGCACGCCGGAAAGTTCGCCCGAAGCTCCAGAGCATCCAACGGTTTATTCCTCCCCTGCCAGGCGGTAACTCACAAGACTGGGGCGGCCGGTCCAGGGGTCGGGGGCGATGAGGGCGTCCAGGCCGAAGACCTCGCGTAGGAGGGCCGGGGTCATCACCTCGGCCGGCGTGCCCGCGCCGCGGATGGCGCCGGATTTCAGGGCGATCATCCAGTCGGAGAAGCGGGCGGCCAGGTTCAGCTCGTGGATGACGAGCGCGATGGTCTTGCCCTGGTCGCGGTTGAGCGTCTGCAGAAGCTCCAGCACCTCCAGTTGGTGGGCCATGTCCAGGTAGGTGGTGGGCTCGTCCAGAAGGATGAGGCCCGTGTCCTGGGCGAGCGCCATGGCGATCCAGGCCCGCTGGCGCTGGCCGCCGGAAAGCGCGTCGATGGGGCGCTCGGCCAGGCCGTCCAAGTGCGTGATGGAAAGGGCCCAGTCGATGATGCGCCGATCATCGTCGGTCAGGCGTCCGAAGCCCCTCTGGTGCGGGTAGCGGCCAAGGGCTACCAGCTCGCCCACGGTGAGCCCAGCCGGCGCCTGGGGCGATTGCGGCAGAAGCGCCATCTGGCGGGCGACCTCGGCCGTGGGCATGGTGGCGATGGCCGTCCCGTTTAAGTACACTGCCCCGCCGCGCAGGGGCATGGTGCGCGAGAGCGCCTTTAGAAGCGTGGATTTCCCGCAGCCGTTCGGGCCGATGATGGAGGTGATCTCTCCCGCGGGCACGGCCACGTCCATGGGCTTGATGATGACACGGTCGCCGTAGCCCACCGACACGGCCTCGCCGCGCAGGGCCGCGTCCGAGAAGCGCTCGCAGGTGCGGTCGCAGGTCTCGCAGAGCAAGGGCTCGCCGCCGATTTCGAATGCCCCGGAAGCGCCTTCGCGGGGGGAATCGCGGAAATCCGCTGCGTTCGGCTTCTTCACAAGCGTCACCTTCTCCTAGGATCTCGCCAACAGGTACAGGAAATAGGGCGCGCCGATGACGGCCGCCACGATGCCGACGGGAATCTCGTTGGGGGCGAGCAGCGTGCGCGAGATGATGTCGGCCAGGAGCATGAGCACCGCGCCCACGAGCACGCATGCCGGCACGAGCGTCCGGAAGTTCGGCCCCACGAGGCGCCGCGCCATATGCGGGCACACGAGCCCCACGAAGGTGAGGCCGCCGCCCACGGCGCAGGCGAGCCCCGATGCCCCACGGCAACGGCGGTGAGGGCAGCGCGGGCCCGGGGCACGTTCACGCCGAGTCCCGTGGCCGCTGCCTCGCCGAGTCCCAGCACGTTCAGTGTGCGCGAGGCGTAGAGGGCGCCGGCCGTGAGCAGTGCCAGCCCCACGGCGAGGATGGCCACATTCTCCCAACTGGCACCCCAGATGCTGCCGGCGATCCAGTTCTGCACGAAGGCGTAGTCGCCGTCGGACATGCGCAGCATGAGCAGCGACGTCGCGCTGGAGAGCCCCGTGGCCAAAGCGACGCCGATGAGCAGCAGCCGGCGCGGGCTGGAGGCGCCGCGCACCACCGACAGCCTCCAGCCGAGGAAGGCCACCGCCGCCGAGCCCGCGAAGGCGAGCAGGGGCAGGGCCACGGCGGAGGGAACAAGCCCCGCGGGCACGAAGACGACGAAGGCGGCCACGAGCAGCCCCGCGCCGGCATTGATGCCGAGCACGCCCGGGTCGGCCATGTCGTTGCGGGAGACGCCCTGCAGAAGGCACCCGGAAAGCGACAGCCCCACGCCCACCAGAAGAGAGGTGAGCACCCGGGGCAGCCGCAGGTCCACCAGCGTGTAGGTGAGGCTCCGGCTCGCCGTGCCGGAGAGGATCTGTCCCAGCTCTTCCAAGGAAATACTGCGGTAGCCGGCGTTGATGTCGCACCACAGGGCCAAAAGCGCCAACACGGCGAGGATCGCCAGCACCGCGCCCGTGCGCAGCCGTTTCTTTCGCTCAGTCAAGGCCGGTCGCCTCCCTCCGCGCGCACCAAATGAAGAACGGCACGCCGACGATGGCGAAGATGGCGCCGATGGGAATCTCGCTCGGCGCCATGAGCGTGCGGGCGAGCACGTCGGCCAGCAGCATGAACAGGGCCCCTCCCACCATGGAGGCGGGGATGACGGCCCGGTAGTCCGATCCCACGAAGCGGCGCACCATGTGCGGCACCATGAGGCCCACGAAGGCCACCGGCCCGGCCAGGGCCACGGCCGCTCCCGCCAGGACGAGCACCACGAGCAAGCACAGCGTGCGGGATTTCCCCACGTTCACGCCGAGCCCCGAGGCGGCCTCCTCGCCCAGCGAGAGCACCGTCACCCGCCGCGCCAGCGCCCAGGAGGCCGCCAGCGCCGCCACGATGAACGGAGCGGTCATGGCCAGTGTGTCGGCGCGGATGCCGGCCACGCCGCCGGCGGTCCAGAAGGTGAGCGAGTAGCCGATATTGAAGAAGATGGCCACGCCCTGGGCGAGCGCCGTGAGGAAGAGCCCCACTGCGCAGCCCGCCAGCACCAGCAGGACGGGATCCATGTTGCGCCGGCGGAAGCTCACGGCCCCGAAGACCACGGCCAGGGCGAAGGCGGCGCCTACAAACGAGCACCCCACCACCCCAGCGAAGCTCATACCCGGCAGTAGCGCCAGGCACAGCGCCAGCGCGAAGGCGGCCCCGGCGTTGATGCCCAGAAGCCCCGAGTCGGCCAGGGGGTTGCGGGTCACGCCCTGCATGACGGCGCCGGCCACGGCGAAGGCCGCCCCCACGAGGATGCAGCCCACCGTACGGGGCCCGCGCAGCTCAAGGATGGCCACGTGCTCCTGATTCGCCATATCCGGCGAGAAGAGCGCCCCCAGCACCTGGTCGGGCGGAATGGGGGTGCTGCCGAAGAACAGGGAGAGCCCCGCGGCCAGCGCGACCGCGACGACTCCCCCGATCAGGAAGATCGATGTCCTGAGGCGCGACACGAAGCGTCCCTGCTAGGCCGCCGCATCCGCATGGGCACGGAAGAAGTCGGTGAAGGCCTCGAGCTGGTTGGTGAGCGTGATGGGGTCGCGGTGCATGAAGGCCACCTGCTCGTAGGGCATGAGGCGACCGGCCTTGACGGCGGGCAGGTTCTTCCATAGCTGCGAGTCGTCCACGTAGGCCGAGTCCGCGCCGTCCAGCACGCCGTAGCAGATGAAGTCGCCGGCGTAGTCGGGCAGCGCCTCCACGGAGATCACCTTGTAGGCCTCGTCGCCCTCTACCATGGGGCCCTGGATGGCCTCGGGCGCCTTCAGCCCCCACATATCGTAAAGAATGGAGCCGCCACGGGCGAAGTGGCTGCCCATGGTGTAGATCTCCTGGGGCCACACCTCCAGAATGGACACGGTGCGGTCGCCCACGATACCTGTGATCTCGTCCTTCACCGTGGCCACCTTGTCGTTGAACTCGGCGATGTACGCCTCGGCGGCATCCTTTTTGCCCACCAAATCGGCGATGTAGCGGAACAGATCCTCGTCGGAGCGCGTGCCATCGGCGATGTAGACCGTCGGCGCGATCTTGGCGTACTTGTCGTAGTCGGCCTCGGTGATGGTGACGATGAGATCCGGCTGCTTCTCGGCGATCATCTCGAGCGAGGTCTCGGCCGAGGTGGTGTTCAGCGCCTCGATGTCGTCGCACAGCCCGGCGAGGAAGGGGTTGTTCAGGGCGTAGGGGCTCGCGACGACGGGCTTCACGTCCACGGCCAGAAACTCGCCGAGGTAGTAGTCGCTGACGATGGTCTGGGGGTTGGTCGGAATCTCCACCGGGCCCTTGTCGGTGTCCACGGTGCGGGTGGCAGCGCTTGCGGCGGCATCGGCGTTAGAAGCGCCGGCATCGGTCGTCGCGGTGCCCTCCCCTTCCGCAGAGGAGCCGGCAGAAGAGGAGCAGCCGCCGAGCACAGGGGTCAAGGCAGCGGTAGCGAGGAAGGCTGCGAAGGTGCGACGGGAAATCGGGGGCATGAGCACATCCTTTCCTAAAGCTGAGCAATCAGTTAGTTTCAGCGAACTTATGGCGCCAAATGTTATCACTGGCTTACTTTTATGCAAGTCCTTCGGGAAACATCCACAACCGGCTAGCCTCATTCTAGGCAGGAGCTCCCCCCACTCCCGCGTCTACCCCTCGCCTGTTGCCCAGCCGACGCTTTCCCGTAAAGCACCCTTGAGGCGGGAAAACGAGAAGGGACCGTCCGAAGACGGCCCCTTCCAGGCAAGACATTGGTTGTCGGCAGGTACCTACTCGACGATCTTGCCGTCCTCCATGGTGGCGTAGCCGCCGACGTAGACGTCGGTGGCGCGGCCCGTAAGCTCGGCTCCGATGAAGCCGGAGTTGTTGGCCTTGGAGTAGAAGTCGCCCACCTCCACGGTCCAGGCGGCCTCCGGGTCGATGACCGTGAGGTCGGCCACGCTGCCGGCCTCGATTTTCACCGGCTCCTGGCGCAGGATCTCGCGCGGGGCGACGGCCATGGCCTGAATCATGCGGCCGTAGTCGATGACGCCGGCGCGCACGAGGTTCGTGAGCACGAGGGAGAGCGAGGTCTCAAGACCGGTCATGCCGAAGGGCGCCAGCTCGAACTCGCGGTCCTTCTCCCAATCGGTGTGGGGCGCGTGATCGGTGACGATGGCGTCGATGGTACCATTCGCGAGGCCCTCGATGAGCGCGGCGGCATCCTCGGCGGTGCGCAGCGGCGGGTTCACCTTCAGCGCGGTCTGGTACTCGGCGGTGATGGCGTCCTCGGTGAGGAACATGTGGTGCGGCGTCACTTCGCAGGTCACCGGCAGGCCCTCGGCCTTGGCGGCGGCCACCAGATCGAGCCCGCGCTTGGTGGTGATGTGCTGGATGTGCAGCGGGCAGCCCGTCAGGCGGCACAGCGCGATGTCGCGAGCGATCTCGAGCTCCTCGCCCTCGGCCGGCCAGCCCACCATGCCCAGGCGCGTGCTCGCCACGCCCTCGTTCACCTGACTGTCGGCCACGAGCGAGTCGTCCTGGCAGTGGGCCATGATGACGGTGTCGAACTGGTTGGCGTAGTCCATGACGCGACGCATCATGCCGGCGTCCTGGATGCCGTGGCCGTCGTCGGTGAACACCGGCGCGCCGTGGGCGTACATGTCGCCCATGTCGGAGAGCACCTCGCCCTTCAGATCCTTGGAGCAGGCGCCGGCCACCACGACGCGGCACTTCCCCACGGCCGCGGCGCGGGCCTTCACATATTCCACGGCCACGGCGTCGTCGACCACCGGGCTCGTGTTCGGCATGGTGCACACCGCGGTGAAGCCGCCGTGGGCCGCCGCACGGGAGCCGGAGGCGATGTCCTCCTTCTGCTCCTGGCCCGGATCGCGGAAGTGCACGTGCATGTCCACGAGGCCGGGGGTGACGATCTTGCCGGACAGGTCGCGCTCGACGCCCTTCTCCATGGTGAGGTCGTGGCCCACCTCCACGATCTTGCCGTCGCGGATGAGGATGTCGGCCACTTCATCAAGGCCGATCTGGGGGTCGATCAGACGGGCGTTCTTAAGCATCAATGCCATCGTTGCTACCTCCTAGGAGCAGGTACAGGGCGGCCATGCGCACGAGGACGCCGGCGTAAACTTGGTCGAGGATGATGGAGCGCTTGGGATGGTCGGCCATGAAGCTGTCCAGCTCCACGCCGCGGTTGATGGGGCCCGGGTGGCACACGCACGCGTCGGGCTTCAAAAGACGGTCGCGCTCCTCGGTGAGGCCGTAGAGCAGGTTGTACTCGCGCAGGTTCGGGTAGGGCGCGCCCTCGAAGCGCTCGCGCTGGATGCGCAACATGTACACCACGTCCAGCTCGGGCAGCGCCTCGTCCAGGTTGCTCGTCACATGGTCGGCGCCCAGGATGTCGGGGCGCGCGGGCAGCAGCGTCGGCGGTGCGATGACCGTCACCTCGCAGCCCATGATCTTGAGCGCCGGAATGAGCGAGCCGCACACGCGGGAGTGAGAGATGTCGCCCACCACGCCCACGTGCAGGTTGTCGAAGGAGCCCTTCTCCTCCCAGATGGAGTACAGATCGAGCAGCGCCTGGGTGGGATGCTGGTGCTTGCCGTCGCCGGCGTCGATGACCGACACGCCGGACACATCCGCGATCTTGCGGGGCACGCCGGCCCAGCGGTCGCGCACCACGATGCAGTCGATCTTGTAGGAGCAGAGCGTCTTCACGGTGTCCACGAGGCTCTCGCCCTTCACCGTGGCCGTGGAGGAACCGCCGAAGTTCAGAGAGTCGGCGGAAAGGCGCTTCTCGGCGATCTCGAAGGAGGAGCGGGTGCGGGTGGAGGGCTCGTTGAACATGTTCACGACGGTGAAGCCCTTCAGCGTCGGTACCTTCTTGATGCGCCGCTCGTTGACCTGCTTGAAGGTCTTGGCCGTCTCCAGGATGGTCATGATGTCATCGGCGGAGTACTCCGTGATGTCGATGAGGTGCTTGTGATCGAAGGCCATGGACCTACTCACCTTCCTTTTTCGTCAGGGCAGCGGCGCCTGCGCGCTTGCCCGGCTCGATGTCCAGAATCTCCACGGCCGAGATGCCGTCGACTTCCTCCAAGAACAGGCGCACGTTCTCGCTGGAGGACGAGGGGACGTTCTTGCCCACGAAGTCGGCGCGGATGGGCAGCTCGCGATGGCCGCGGTCGACGAGGACCGCCAGCTCCACGGCGGCGGGGCGGCCGATGTCCATGAGGGCGTCCAGCGCCGCACGGATAGTGCGGCCCGTGTACAGCACGTCGTCCACGAGCACGATGGTCATGCCGTCGATGCTAAACGGGATGTCGGTGGAATGGACCTCGGGGGACATATGGGTCGCGAAGTCGTCGCGATAGAAGCTGATGTCCAGCTTGCCCAGGGGAACCTTGACCCCCTCGATCTCCTCGATCTTGTGAACGAGCATCTTCGCGAGAAGGTCGCCTCGCGTGACGATGCCCACGAGCGCGAGGTTTTCCGCGCCCTTGTTGGCCTCGAGAATCTGGTGCGCCATGCGCGTCACCGCTCGCTCGATGTCGTCTGCATCCATGCAGACCGACTTGACCATGCTCTCGTCGTTCATACACACTCCCTTCGTAAGGTCAGTGCGTACAGACGAGTCCGCGAAGCCCCGCGTCCGAGTTTTCCGCGAGCTTCGTGCCGCCGCGCGGGCAAAAGAAAAAGCCCGTCTGGCGACTAGGCTTCCTGCGTCGTTGCGCTTGCCGCCCGCTTGACGGGCGCTGCGCTGATTGGGGTTACCTTGTCGGCCTCTCTGTACCGCATTTAAAGGACGGTTGCACCATACACCGCAGAAAGATGACTTGCAAGCCTTGTATTGAATTTTTTCTAAAAAGGCGAAAATGGGATGGCCACAGGTTCGCCCAAGGAAGTCAGCGAGGGTCCGACAGGTGCCTGCAATT
>OLOI01000326.1_pt1 | contig 49384 bp, 33 predicted proteins | sample 1672131 | NCBI WGS metagenome assembly OLOI01 (sample SAMEA3136651, study PRJEB25190) | human gut metagenome
ATATCTTGCTGAAAACCGACTTTGGGGGCAGTCTCAGACAGGCCGGCGGCCTGTCTTTTTTTTAGCGTCCTTTGAGTGCCTGGCGGCGCTTTCTGCGAATGCGGTTAATATGCCGCTCAAAATCTCCGTGATTGATGAACTCTGCCAGCACATACTGCTCAAACATGGGAACCGTACAGGAATAAAACCCCATCTTCTCCTGAAATGCGGCAACGCGCGTTTTGGGCAGAACCATATACCCGATTCGCATCGAGGGCGCAATCGTCTTACTGAAGGTGTTGATGTAGATCACGCTGCGCAGCGGCTCTAACGAAAAGACGGTGTCCTCGTTTTTGGTTGAGACGGTAAATTCCGAACCGAAATCGTCCTCGATAATCATGCCGCCGCGCTGCAGCGCCCACTGGATATATTCGTTCCGTTTGGACGCACTTGCGGTAACGCCGCTGGGAAAGCTCTGAAACGGCGTGATGTGCAGGACCTTGGCGCGGGTTCGGCGCAGTGCAGACGTTAATATACCGTCGCTTCCCAGCTTTAAAAGGTCACATTTCGCACCGTTTGCCCTGTAAACCGAAAGAATTTTTTCGTACGAGGGATCCTCCAGCGCATAGATAAGGCCGCGTCCCAAAAACTGAACAATAAGACCGTATAAATATTCCGCGCCGGAGCCAATGATGATTTGATCGGTGTCAACCTGGATTCCCCTTCCGCGCGCAAGGTAGAGGGCGATCGCATTCCGAAGTTCAAGGCTGCCCTGGCTTGGCGGCTTGATGAAAATTTGTTCCCCGTATTTGCTGATGACATTGCGCATCGTTTTGGCAAAGACCGAAAAGGGAAATTCGTCCTCATGGTGCTGATGTTCGACATCGTTTGCCGAAAATGGCTGCGGTATATCCTCGGCAATGGGGACAAAATGATCCCTCTGATAGGTGACAAAGTAGCCGCTGCGTTCCCTTGCCTCAATATAACCCTCGTCACACAGGATTTCATAGGCGTGTTCTACGGTGATTACGCTGGTAAAGGTTTCCTCGGCCAGGGTGCGCTTGGAGGGCAGCTTGTCCCCGTATTGATAGACGCCGTGAATGATGTCGGTGCGGATTTGCAGATACAGCTGCATATAGGCGCTCTGCCCGGTGTGGTTTTGAATTGCGTATCTCATCTGGTTATATAAAAAACTCCTTTTTTGGTAATTGTAATATGTTCAGTTATATGATACCATACCTGTATCATCTTGTAAAGGGGAGAAATCAAATGAAAACAAAAACACAAAAAATCGTAATGGCGGCGATGCTGGCCGCTCTGGTATGCGTTGCAACCATGATTGTAAAAATTCCGTCTCCGCTGAAGGGGTATTTGAATTTGGGAGACTGCGTGGTTCTGCTTTCCGGGTGGATTTTATCGCCGGTATACGGCTTTCTTGCTGCCGGGATCGGATCTGCGCTGGCGGATTTGTTCTCCGGCTATGTGACTTATGCGCCGGCAACGTTTATCATCAAGGGAATCATGGCGCTGATCGCTTATTTCGGATTCTCTCTGTTTCAAAAGAAAATGCCGGCACTGCCGTCCCGAATCATCGCCGGCGTCCTGGCAGAGTTGTTTATGGTGCTGGGCTATTTGCTCTTTGAGGGCGTATTGTACGGGTTTGTGGCGTCGCTTGTCAATATTCCGGCCAACGCAATCCAGGGGCTTGCCGGACTGATCCTTGGTATTGTACTGATTAAAATATTTGAAAAGAGCAAGATTTTGCACTAAAAAAGGGAAAGAGGATGTGATCGTCACATCCTCTTTTTAAGTTCCGCCATTGCGGCATAGTGCAAAACCGAAAAGGATTCCGGCGCGATTTTTTCAAGCAGTGCGCGGTGCTCCGCCTCCCAGGCGGCGATCTCATCCCGGCTTAGCGATGCGCCGATGCCGCGGCAGGCTTTCATTCTGCCGTTCCAGCTCTCCCTTGTAAAGGGGACGTTTAACCGATATTCCTCATGATGGGTCAGGTCAAAATGCTTCAGATAGCAATCCGGGACGGCGATCGGATGCACTGTCTCGCCGGCGCCGCTCCAATCCGGGCTGTACCGAAGCACCAGGCGTTCACTCTCGCCGGCAATCCGATCCTCAAATGGCAGCCATTCCATGCATAAAATCAAGAAAATTCCGCCGGGTTTTAACATGCGCCAAAGTTTGGGCGCAACCGCTTCATGCTGAAAATACCAAAAACACTGGCATGCGGTGATGACGTCAAAACTTTCGTCCGGGAAGTCCAGATCCTCTGCGGAAGAGACAAGATAGTGAATGTCTTTGCCGTCCGAGAGGGATTTTGCGTATGCAATTTGGTTCTCTGAGATGTCGGCGGCAAACCATTTTGCGCCGTAAGGGGATAGATTGCGCGGCAGTACGCCGGTCCCGGTGCCGATGTCCAAAACGGTCTGCCCTTTGACGCACAGACCGCGGCTGACGATTTTATCATAAAATTCCTGCGGATAAATGTCGCGGAATTTTGCGTAATCATTGGAAGTCCTTCCCCAATCAAAGGCTTTTCCGCCGTCAATACGGAAATCGGTGATATCCATAAAAACCCCTCCGTATCCTGTTATTTTGCGCAGCGCAGAACATAATCGCGCTCGGCTTTAAATCCGTCAATACTGCTCTCTTCCATCAAGATATCCAGGCCGGGCTTATACTGCTTAATGCAGTCAAGCAGCAAATCGGTGTGCAGCATTCCATTTCCGGGTCTTGCGCCTACGACGACGCCGTCTTTGACAGTAAAATCTTTCAGGTGGATTGCGGCAATCTTTTCGGGATAAAGCAAAAAGGGCTGCTTGATGATCTCGTCCTGATTTTGGTAGTTTTCCGTGTTGATAAAGTTAACCGGGTCAAAAATCGTCATCAGATTCGGCGAATCGATGGCATCGAGCAGGCGTTTCATCACAAGGGGCGAATGAATGGTGTGACACCACACGCCCTCTACGGCAACGATGACGCCAAGCTTTTCCGCGTCACAGACAAGCTCTTTCACAAATTGCAGCACCTTTTGAAAGTCCGCCTCGCTGTGATCGCTCATTCCGGTTTCCGTACCGATCACGCCGGCGCCCAGGTACTTGGCAAACAGCATGTTTTGTTCAAAAATGGCTTTTTGCTCTGCGCGTGCATCGCCCTCCGCAAGCAGATCGATATAAGAGCCCAGTACGGAAATGCGCAGATCGCCGAGATCTTTTCTGATTTTTGCGGCAAGTCCGGGGCTAAAGGTGGAAGAGGACCACGGAATTTGGGAAAAGGATTTGCGCGGCGCCAGCTGCACATAGGAAATCCCAAGTTTTTTGGTGCAGGCTAAAAGCTCTGCCGGTGTGGCGGCCGGAAGATCGTGCGCCCGGATTCCGATTTCAATGGTATCATACATAAAAGGATGCCTCACTTTCTGTTAGACTTATCAAGTAGTATACAATAACGGGAAAGAGGTGTCAATATTTTTCGCCAATGATGAAACAAAAGGTATCTAAATTTCACCTTTTAGGCGGTCTTAGATTGCTCTCTTACACCTAACACAAAACGCCCCGGCTTTCGTCGGGGCGCTCTGTGTTTTATAGAGAAGTCTGCCTTGCCATGTCGAAAAAGGGAAGTTTGGGAAAGGAAGATTTCAAGTATGGCAAGGCAAACATAACTCTCGTTATACGCTGGTCAGCATCTCGCCGTAGGTCGGATAAGGCCAGTAGGTCTTTGCACAGTTGACTTCGGTCTTATCGACCGCCGCGCGCAGCGTTTCCATGGCCGGAACCACCTGATAAGCATAAGCGAGGGCGCGTTCCTTTAAGTCCTCAACCGCGCGTGCCTCATACAATGTCTTTTCTAAGGCTGTGTTGCGCTCATAAAGCTGCGCGGAAAGCTCGGACATCGTGGCAAGCATGGCGCTCTCTGCCGTGGTGGACAAATCCGGGGATACCGACTTCATGCTGAGCGCGGTATCGGCCAGCGAACGGCTGTAAGAGAACGCTGCCGGAATGATATTTTTGCGCACCATGCGCACCATGGTCTTTGCTTCAATATCCAGCACTTTGACGTAGTTTTCAAGCAAAATCTCATAGCGTGAGAAAAGCTCTGCCTTGGTAAATACCTTGTGCTTGGTAAAGAGTGCAACGTTTTTATCCGAAATGAAGTAGGGCAGCGCGTCCGGAGTCGTTCTCAAATTCAGCAAACCACGCTTTTCTGCCTCAATCGGCCACTCGCTTGAATAGCTGTTTCCGTTAAAGACGATACGGCTGTGCGCCTTTAATTCACGCTTTACCAGGGTGTCAAGCGCACTTGTAAAGTCGGCGGCAGATTCCAGTTCATCCGCAAACTGCGAAAGCTCTTCCGATACAATGGTGTTTAAGATCACGTTCGGGCCGGAAATCGAGAAAGCCGAACCCAGCATACGGAATTCAAATTTATTGCCGGTGAAGGCAAAGGGAGAAGTACGGTTTCGGTCGGTGGTATCCTTGGGAAAACGCGGCAGCGTATGTACGCCGATCTTCATCTCGGCAGCTTCCTTTTGCGAATACGGCTTGCCGTCGCGGATGGATTCCAAAATCTCGGTCAGCTGATCGCCGAGAAAGACGGATACAATGGCCGGCGGCGCCTCGTTTGCGCCGAGACGGTGATCGTTGCCTGCGCTGGCAGCCGAAATGCGGAGCAAATCCTGATATTCGTCCACGGCCTTAATGACAGCGCAGAGGAAGAGCAGGAACTGTGCGTTATCCTGCGGCGAATCGCCCGGCTCTAACAAATTGACGCCGGTATCGGTCGAGATGGACCAGTTGTTATGCTTACCGCTGCCGTTGATTCCCTCAAAGGGCTTTTCGTGGAGCAGGCATACCAGGCCGTGCTTGTCCGCGATCTTTTGCATCAGCTCCATGGTGAGCTGGTTGTGATCGGAGGCAATATTCGTGGTGGTAAAGATGGGCGCAAGCTCATGCTGTGCCGGTGCAACCTCGTTATGCTTGGTTTTGGCGTAGATGCCAAGCTTCCAGAGTTCTTCGTCTAGTTCCTTCATGAAAGCGGAAACTCTGGGGCGCAGCACACCGAAATAGTGATCCTCCAGCTCCTGACCCTTTGGCGGCGTTGCGCCGAACAGGGTACGGCCGGTATAGACAAGATCCTTACGCTTTAAATAAAGCGCCTTGTCGATCAAAAAGTATTCCTGTTCCGGGCCTACGGTAGTCAAAACACGGCTTGCCGTCTTGTTGCCGAATAATCTTAAAATCCGCATTGCCTCGCGGCTGAGCGCCTCCATCGAGCGGAGCAGCGGTGTTTTTTTGTCCAGTGCCTCTCCGCCGTAGGAGCAGAAGGCAGTCGGAATGCAAAGGATATCATCTTTAATAAACGCATACGAGGTCGGATCCCACGCGGTATAGCCGCGCGCCTCAAAGGTGGCACGCAGACCGCCGGACGGAAAGCTGGACGCGTCCGGCTCACCTTTTACCAGCTCTTTCCCGGAAAACTCCATAATCACGCCGTTGTCACCGTCCGGTGTAATAAAGCTGTCGTGCTTTTCCGCGGTCACGCCGGTCATCGGCTGGAACCAATGCGTAAAGTGGGTCGCGCCCTTTTCGATCGCCCAGTCCTTCATGGCGTTTGCCACGACATCGGCAATGGAACGATCCAGGCTTTTTCCCATATCAATGGTGCGGCGCAGCGCCTTATAGGTGTCCTTCGGAAGCCTCTCTTTCATGACCTCATTATTAAATACCAGACTGCCAAATAACTCAGGTACATTTTTCATCAAGATAAACACTCCTTTGCATAAATTTCGGTTCGCTTTCTAAGGTTTAAAGTAAAGGAATCCCGGCGTCGGCACAAGCCTTTTTGGTGTCCTCATCCCACAGAGAAACCTGTACTTCGCCGATGTGTGCTTTACCAAGCAGCAGCATACAGATTCTGGACTGTCCGATACCGCCGCCCATGGTAAGCGGCAGCGTGCCGTCCAAAACCTTTTTGTGGAAAGGCAGCTCGGCTCTGGCCTCGCAGCCCTCTTTCTTCAGCTGGCTTGCCATCGACTTTGCGTCAACACGGATTCCCATGGAAGAAACCTCAAATGCACAGTCTAAAACCTTGTTGTAGAAGATGATGTCGCCGTTGAGACTCCAGTCGTCGTAGTCCGGCGCACGGCCGTCATGCTTCTGGCCGGATGCCAGCAGATCACCGATCTTCATCAAAAATACGGTCGGATGCTCGGTCAAAAAGACGTTTTCTCTCTGTTTTGGCGGCAGATCCGGGTAGAGATCCTCCAGCTCCTGGGTTGTGATAAAGGTAATGTCACGGGACAGCGAAACCGGAATCTGCGGATAAACCTCTTTTACCGTGTCCAAGGTGTCACAGATGGCGCCGACAATCGCGGTAACCGTTTCTTTCAAAAACTTTTCGTTTCTCTGCTCTTTGGTGATGATTTTCTCCCAGTCCCACTGGTCAACGTAGATCGAATGGAGGTTTGAAAGCTCCTCATCGCGGCGAATGGCGTTCATATCGGTATAAAGACCTTCGCCGGCAGAAAAGCCGTATTGATACAGTGCGTTACGCTTCCACTTTGCAAGGGAATGCACAACCTGCGCACATGCTCCGCCAAGTTCCGGGATGTCAAAGGTGACCGGACGTTCCACACCGTTTAGGTCATCATTGATTCCGGTAGAGGGGTCAACGAACAGCGGGGCCGTCACACGTTTGAGGTTTAATGCCTGAGAAAGATTTTTCTGGAACTCCTTTTTAATCAAATCAATCGCAGCCTGCGTCTGATACAGCCCTAGCGATGTGCAGTAATCGCTTGGAATCATGGTCTTACTCATTTAGATCATCCTTTCAAAAATAGATTAAAAAAGAAAAAACGCTGCAAAAGGGGTATCACCCTATTGCAGCGCCTTTGCTGATTTGTTTGCATTATAACTCCCCTTTATGCATTTGTCAACCCTTTTTTTCAAATTTTTTCAAAAAATTTTTTTCGTCCGCAAAAGTTACTGATTATATATAAGCGTGTCGATAAACCTTATTTTGCACCGTTTTCGGCAAGATATTGCGACATTGCCGTAACGGGCGCGGCGGCGGATCTTTGGGCGTAGGGCTATCAATTCAAAGCAATATCTTGCTGAAAACCGACTTTTTCGACAGCCTGATAATATATAAGCAAAGCCCAAAAAAGAAGAAAAAAAGAGAAATTTGAAAAAATTTGTAATCGGGTATTGACAATTTAAAAATTTTCTTGTATAATACTTGGCAATGAACAAAGGCGTTCATAAAAAGGCATTTTGTCGGTGTCTTTTTATGGGCGCCTTTTTATTATGAAATTCATGGGAAAGGAAGGATGCATATGTTACGAGAGGGTCAAATCCGGATTCCGTCCGGGTGTGCGATTTCCGGAATATTTGCAAAGGACGGGGAGAGAGTCTGCGGCAGAGAGATTGTGGATTCGATTGCGGTGATGCATGACCGTTCCAACGGCCTTGGCGGCGGCTTTGCCGGCTACGGCATCTATCCGCAAAACAAGGATGATTACGCGCTGCACATCTTTTATGATACGCCGGAGGCAAAGGCAGAATGTGAGCGTTTTTTGGATCGGCATTTTGATATGGTGAATCTATCCAAGATTCCGACCAAAAAGGTTGCTGCCATCACGGATGAGCCGATGATCTGGCGTTATTTTGTCAGACCGCTGCCGACCAAGCTGGCTGCAAGCCAGCTCGACGAGGACGAGTTTGTCGCAAGAAGTGTGATTCGGGTCAATACTCAAATCGACGGCGCTTACGTCTTTTCCAGCGGAAAGAACATGGGCGTCTTTAAGGCGGTCGGCTTCCCGGAGGATGTCGGCGAGTTTTACCGCCTGGACGAATACGCCGGATATTGCTGGACGGCGCACGGCCGCTATCCGACCAATACGCCCGGCTGGTGGGGCGGTGCGCATCCGTTTGCAATGCTGGATTATTCAATCGTTCATAACGGCGAGATTTCCAGCTATGACGCCAATCGCAGATATATTGAGATGTTTGGGTACAAGTGTACACTGCAAACCGATACCGAGGTCATTACTTATATGATCGACTATCTCCATCGTCGGAAAAAACTCACGTTAGAAGAGATTGCAAGCGTCATTGCGGCGCCTTTCTGGACAACCATTGCCCGCAAAGATGAAGAAGAGAGAGAACGCCTGACCTATCTTCGCAACATGTTTTCCAGTATGCTGATTACCGGACCTTTTTCTATCCTGCTCGGCTTTCAGGGCGGCATGATGGCGCTGAACGATCGGTTAAAGCTGCGTTCGATGGTGGCGGCGGAAAAGGGCGAGCGTTTTTATATCGCCAGTGAGGAATCCGCGATTCGGATTATTGAGCCGAATCCCGATAAGATTTGGTCGCCGAAGGGCGGAGAACCCGTGATCGTACGGTTGAATGGAGGTGCTCTGTAATGGCAATCGATTTTATTTATCCGCAGTATGAAGTGGTACGAAATCCGCAGCGCTGCATCGCCTGCCGGGTATGTGAGAGGCAGTGCGCCAACGAGGTGCATCGGTTTGATGAAAAATTAAACTGCATGGTATCGGACGAGTCAAAGTGCGTCAATTGTCACCGCTGCGTATCTCTGTGTCCGACGCGCGCGCTGAAAATCGTGAAAACAGATCATACCTTCCGTGAAAACGCGAACTGGAGTGCGCAGAATATTACAGAAATTTACCGTCAGGCGGACAGCGGCGGCGTGCTGCTTTCTTCCATGGGTAATCCCAATACGTACCCCGTATATTTTGACAAGATTTTAATCAATGCGTCTCAGGTTACCAACCCGTCGATTGACCCCCTGCGCGAACCGATGGAGACCAGAGTATTTTTGGGCAAGAGACCGGGCGAAATCGAGCGCGATGAAAAGGGAAATATCGTGCCGAATACGCCGCCGGGACTGGAGCTTTCGGTGCCGATCATGTTTTCGGCAATGTCGTACGGTTCTATCAGCTATAATGCACATGCCAGTCTTGCAAGAGCCGCACAGGAACTGGGGATTTGCTATAACACCGGTGAGGGCGGTCTGCATGAGGATTTTTACAAGTATGGTGCCAATACCATTGTACAGGTTGCCTCCGGGCGGTTTGGCGTACACAAGGGCTATTTGGAGGCCGGTGCGGCAATTGAAATTAAGATCGGCCAGGGCGCAAAGCCGGGCATCGGCGGCCATCTGCCCGGTGCAAAGATTGTCGGCGACGTATCCAGAACCCGTATGATCCCGAAGGGGTCGGACGCGATTTCTCCGGCGCCGCATCATGATATCTATTCAATTGAGGATTTACGACAGCTTGTCTTTTCCTTAAAGGAGGCCACCAACTATCAAAAGCCGGTCATCGTAAAGGTTGCCGCAGTGCATAACGTTGCGGCCATCGCAAGCGGTATCGCAAGAAGCGGTGCGGACATCATCGCCATTGACGGTTTCCGCGGCGGTACCGGCGCGGCGCCGACCAGAATCCGTGACAACGTGGGAATCCCGATTGAGCTTGCGCTTGCCAGTGTGGATCAGCGGCTGCGCGATGAGGGAATCCGTGACGAAGTATCCATTGTCTGCGGCGGTTCGATCCGCAGCAGTGCGGATGTTGTAAAGGCGATTGCACTGGGTGCCGATGCCGTCTATATCGCAACGGCGGCGCTGCTCTCTCTCGGCTGTCATCTTTGCCGCAGCTGCCAGACCGGCAAGTGTAACTGGGGTATCGCAACCCAGCGGCCGGATCTGGTAAAGCGTCTGAATCCGGACATCGGATCCAAGCGGCTTGTAAACCTTGTCTCTGCATGGACGCACGAAATCAAGGAGATGATGGGCGGCATGGGTCTTAACTCAATCGAGGCGCTGAAAGGAAACCGCCTGATGCTGCGCGGTGTCGGTCTTAATGAGAAGGAACTGGAGATTCTTGGCATCAAGCATGCCGGTGAATAAGTCGAATCAGAAGGGGATGGAATCAATGAAACGGGTTTATGTCAATGAAGAATGGTGCCTTGGCTGCCATTTGTGTGAATACCATTGCGCGTTTGCCGCCACCGGCGAAGAGGATATGGCGTCCGCGCTGAAAGATGTTGTTATTCGTCCGAGGATTCGGGTTGAGGACGGAGACGGCGTACATTTTGCGGTCTCGTGCCGGCACTGTGAGGAACCGTATTGCGTGAAGGGCTGCATTGCCGGTGCCCTTTATAAGGAGGACGGCGTGGTACGCTATCAAAAGGAAAAATGTGTGGGCTGCTATACCTGTGTTTTATCATGTCCGTACGGCGCGATTATGCCGGCGGAGGACGGCGTGGTACAAAAGTGCGAGCTTTGCGTCAACCGCGCCGGCGGTCAGCCTGCCTGTGTAAGCCATTGCCCGAACGGGGCGATCGTATTTGAAGAGAGGTGAGAAGATGCGTTATGTAATCATTGGAAATTCCATTGCGGCGGTCGGGTGTATCGAAGGCATCCGCAGCGTAGACAAAATGGGCGAAATCGTTGTGGTTTCCAAAGAGCCGCACCCGGTATATTCCCGTCCGCTGATCAGCTATCTGCTTTGCGGCAAAACGGATCGTGAGAAGATGAAGTACCGCGCGGATGATTTTTATCAAAAGAACGGCGTACAGGTACTGTATGGCAAGAGCGCGGAAAAAATAGAAGAAAAAGACCATACGGTTGTCTTGGACAACGGAGAAAAAATTGCATATGATAAGCTTTTGCTGGCGACCGGGTCATCACCGTTTGTGCCGCCCATGGAGGGGCTGGACACCGTGAAGGACGCCTACACCTTTATGTCGCTGGACGATGCGCTCTCGCTGGAGGCGGCGCTTGACCCCTCAAAGCGTGTTTTGATTGTCGGCGCCGGTCTGATCGGCTTAAAATGCGCCGAGGGCATCTACGGCAGGGTAAAAAGCATTACGGTTGTGGATTTGGCAGACCGCATTCTGCCCAGTATTTTGGATGCGGAAGGCTCTCAGACGGTGCAGGAGCATCTTGAGAAAAAGGGAATCACCTTTCATCTGTCCGACAGTGTTGCAAAGTTTACAGACGGCACGGCGCAGCTAAAGAGCGGCGGCACGGTTCCCTACGATATCGTGGTGATCGCGGTCGGCGTGCGTGCCAACACAAGCCTTGCTGACGGTACCGACATCAAGACGGTGCGCGGATTTGTGACCGATCTTGACTGCAAGACCACGGCCGAGGACATCTATGCGGCCGGTGACTGTGCCGAAAGCTATGATGTGGTAACGGGACAGGAACGGGTGCTTGCGCTTTTGCCGAACGCCTATATGCAGGGCGAATGTGCCGGAATCAATATGGCAGGCGGCAGCAAAAAGTACGATTTTGCAATCCCGATGAATGCGATCGGATTCTTTGGATTGCACATGGTGACGGCCGGCAGCTATGACGGTGAGACCTATGTCAAAAAGACGGCGGACGGCTATAAAAAGCTGGTTACCAAAGACAATCGGCTGGTCGGCTATATTCTGATCGGCAAGGTGGATCGTGCCGGAATTTATACGGCGATGATCCGAAAGAAAACGCCGCTTGATACGCTGGATTTTGATAAAATCAAGGATCATCCGCAGCTGATGGCGTTTTCAGGCTCCAAAAGAAAAGAACTTTTAGGAGGGGTACCGGTATGAAGATCACGGCAGGCAATATGCATTTTAAACAGCTGAATGATTTGGTGCGAAATACAGAGGATCGCGAAATCGAGATCGAAAACTGCATTGGACAGCGGTATATCGCAAGCGGACTTTCCGGCAAGGAAATCACCATTCACGGTGTGCCCGGCAACGCGCTTGGCGCCTATCTTGACGGCAGCAAAATCATCGTAAAGGGAAACACGCAGGAGGCAACCGGCGATACCATGAATGACGGCATGATTGCCATCTACGGCAACGCCGGCGATGCGACCGGCTACGCGATGCGCGGCGGAAAAATCTATATCGAGGGATCCTCCGGCTACCGCACCGGGATTCATATGAAACAGTACGAGGACAAGGTGCCGGTGATTATCATCGGCGGATCGGCAGGCAGCTTTTTGGGTGAGTACCAGGCCGGCGGCCTTTTGGTAGTGCTCGGCATGGATCATCCGGGAAAGCTCCCGGTTTCCAACTTCTGCGGAACGGGAATGCACGGCGGAAAGATTTATCTGCGCTGTGACACGCCGCCGCATGACCTGCCGGCACAGGTGCAGGCGCATCCGGCAGACGATGCGGATATGGAAGAAATTTCGTCGTATTTACGCGAGTTTTGCGACATCTTTGATAAAAACTATGATGAAATATTGGCACACCCGTTTTATGTGCTGACCCCAAATACCAAAAATCCCTACAAGCAATTGTATACCACCAATTAAAAATTTGAAAATTTTAGTTGAAATTGCCGTAAAGTTGTGGTACACTAAGTAAAAAGGCGGAAACGGAGGCGTAGAGAGCATGAATCATACCGATGAAGAAATTCTTGACTTTGTGGAAGAGCACGATGTGAAGTTTGTGCGGCTCTCTTTTTGTGATCTGTTTGGCGTGCAAAAAAATATCGCGATTATGGCGGATCAGCTGCCCAGAGCGTTTGAAGAAGGGATTGCCTTTGACGGCTCGTCCGTTGCGGGCTTTACCAGCGTGGAATGCTCGGATTTGTTTTTGGTGCCTGATTCCTCCAGCGTTGTGATTTTGCCGTGGAGACCGTCGCATGAACGGGTAATGCGGATGTACTGCACCGTGAAAAACCCGGACGGCACTGTGTTTGAGGGCGACAGCCGTCATATTTTAAAACAGGCGTCCGACCGTGCGATGGAGATGGGGTATCTGTGCCGGATCGGCACGGAATGTGAATTTTACCTCTTCCAAAATGATGAGAACGCTATGCCGACGATGAAACCTTTTGATTACGGTTCTTATGCGGACATTGCGCCGCTTGACCGAAGCGAGAATATCCGGCGTGAAATTTGTCTGAGCCTGGAAGAAATGGGGCTTTCTCCCGAAAGCTCCCATCATGAGAGCGGCCCCGGACAAAATGAGGTGGACTTTTGCTACGCGGACGCGCTTTCTGCGGCCGATAACTTTGTGACGTTTAAGGCTGCGGCAAAGTCGATCGCGATGCAAAACGGTCTTTTTGCATCATTTACGCCAAAGCCGCTTCCCGATCACAGCGGAAGCGGAATGCACATCAATCTGTCCTTGCTGAAAAACGGGCAAAATCTGTTTCAGGTTCAGCCCCGGCATTCTAAGGATGCGGAGAGCTTTATTCAAGGCATCTTAGATCACATTGCGGAGATTACGGCATTCTTAAATCCTCTGCCCAATTCCTATGACCGGCTCGGTTCGATGGAGGCGCCGCGGTACGTTACCTGGTCGCACCAAAACCGTTCCCAGCTGATTCGGATTCCGGCGAGCCGCAGCGGAGAAAACACCCGTATGGAGGTGCGCTCTCCCGATTCTGCATGCAATCCTTATCTGGCGTTTGCGCTGCTGATCCATGCAGGACTTGACGGTATTGAAAAAAAGCGTAAGCTGGTTCCGCCTTGCAATCAGAACTTATACAAGGCGCAGGATTATGTAAAGGATCACAAGATTGAACGTCTGCCAAAGACCTTGGCAGAGGCGCTCAGTCTGGCAGAGTCCAGCACCTTGGTTCAGCAGGTGATTCCGGAGCGGGTTGCCAACCTTTATATCCAGAAAAAGAGGGTTGAATGGCAGCAATACCTGCATGCGGAAAACCGTGCGGAGGATTTTTACCGTAACACTTTCCTTTTGGTTTAGGAGGACGGTATGGAACGCATTTTACTGGTGACGCAAAATGAAAAGTACCGCGAACAGTTTTCAAAACTGGTATCAGAGCATATCAAAGCGGAATTTTATTATGCCAGAACCAGCGGCGAGGCTTGGCGGATGATGTCCGATCACTCCTTTGCAATCGTTTTGATTTTGTCGCCGCTCCCGGACGAGTTTGGCAGCAATCTTGCAAAGATTGCTGCAAAGACAACGGCCGGCGTGATGGTGATTGCAAAAGGGTATCAGCTTGAAAATGTGCAGCAAAAGCTTGCGATGGAAGGGGTTTTTGCCTTTCATTCCGAGATGGGCAAAACCTTTTTCGGCTACGCGCTGGATCTGATGCTTGTTCTGCACAGAAGGCTGGCGGAAACTGCGCCGCAGACAGAAAAGCTGCATAAGCAGATTCGGGATATTCGATTGGTGAACCGTGCAAAATGTCTGTTGATTCAATATGAGGGAATGTCGGAAGAGGCGTCTCATAAATATATTGAAAAATTGGCGATGGATCAGCGCATGTCCCGCAGGGACGCTGCTCAGCTGGTTCTGGATCACTACGAGACATTACAAAATTAACATAGAGGAGGAAATTTTTCCATGGCACAACCGATTTACTTAGTGTTGGAGAACGGGTCTCATTTTCAGGGAGAGGCGTTTGGCGCAGACGTGGACGAGGTAATGGGTGAAGTTGTTTTTACAACCGGCATGACGGGGTATTTGGAAACCCTGACCGATCCAAGCTATTGCGGACAAATTGTGGTACAGACATTTCCCTTGATAGGAAATTACGGGGTGATTGAAGAAGATTTTGAGAGCCGGGGTATTTTCCTTCAAGCTTATATTGTTAGAGAATGGTGTCAACATCCCTCCAACTTCCGTTGCGGTGGGGATATTGACACTTTTTTAAAGCAAAAAGGGATTCCGGGACTATTTGGCATTGATACCAGGTGCCTAACCCGTATCATACGCCAAAGCGGCACCATGAACGGCATTATTACCAAGGCTGCGCCGCCATACTCCAAAGAACAGCTTGAAAAGATTAAAAATTATACCTGCGCATCGCCGGTGAAAACGGTGACCCGCGGCGAGGTTGAGACGGTTTCTGCCGCTGATCCCAAAAAACGGGTCGTGCTGTGGGATTTTGGCGCAAAGCAGAATATGGTGCGCGCCCTGGTAAAGCGCGGCTGCGAGGTTACGATTGTGCCGTCGTCCGCGACCGCGGAAGAGATTTTAAGTTTCCGCCCGGACGGTATCCTTTTATCCAACGGCCCCGGCGATCCGACGGATAACCCGGAAGTGATCGCGGAGCTTAAAAAATTGACTGCGGCAAAGCTGCCGATGTTCGGCATCTGTCTCGGACATCAGCTTTTGGCGCTTGCCGCCGGGGCAAAAACCGAAAAGTTAAAGTACGGTCACCGCGGCGCAAACCAGCCGGTGCGCGATATGCAGAGCGGCCGCGTCTATATCACCAGCCAGAACCACGGCTATGCGGTTTGCAGTGATACGTTAAAGGACGGCGCTGAGCTGTTGTTTGAAAATGTCAATGACAATAGCTGCGAGGGAATCCGCTATACCAATATGCCGGCGTTTTCGGTGCAGTTCCACCCGGAGGCCTGCGGCGGCCCGAAGGACACCGACTATCTGTTTGACCGCTTTATGGCATTGATGGAAGATTAGGAAAAAACGTAAAAAATCCGTCTGAAATGCCGCGTTTTGGCATAAGGATTTTAAGGATAGAATTTGCGAGGTGACAGGAGATGAAGCAAGCGGAGAAAAAAGCAAACAAAAAATTGGACTTAAGGGCAAAAACCTTTTTGCTGCTGACCCTGGCCGGTATCATCAATGCATTTGGCGTAACCATGTTTTTGGCGCCGGTTCATTTGTTTGACAGCGGTATTTCCGGTACATCGATGCTGCTCGGCCAAATCACGCCGGAGGTGCTCAGTCTGTCGTTCTTCCTGCTGGTTTTAAACCTTCCAATCTTCTTGTATGGGTTAAAAAAGCAGGGGCTTGAATTTACCATCTATTCGATTTATGCGGTTGTGGTTTATTCTCTGGCGGCATTTATGATTACCGATATTTTCCCGGTGGACGTCAGCACGGCATCGCCGTTTGCGGCCAATGACTTATTGCTCTGCGCCGTGTTCGGCGGCGTGATTTCCGGCATCGGCAGCGGTCTTACCATTCGCTTCGGCGGCGCCATTGACGGGATTGAGGTTTTGGCCGTCATTTTTGCAAAGCGGATCGGCATCACGGTCGGCACCTTTGTGATGATGTATAACGTACTGCTCTATATTGTGGTCGGTATTCTTACCCAAAGCTGGATCTTGCCGCTGTATTCGATCATCACCTATACGCTGGCGCTCAAGACAATTGACTTTATCGTAGAGGGCTTTGACAAGGCCAAGGCGGCAACGATCATCACAAGCACGCCGGAGACCATCAGCCGGGCGCTGTCGGACGCGTTTGGGTTCGGCATCACCTTGCTGCCGGCAAAGGGATATTATTCTTCCTCCGATAAAACCATGATCTACTTTGTGGTAAACCGCTTTCAAATTGCAAAAATGCGCGCATTGGTGGTAAAGGAGGATCCGGAGGCGTTCATCTCGATTACCGAGGTATCGGATGTGTTCGGAAGTTACAATAAAGAAAAAAGACGGTAAATTTTGATAACAGGAGAGTTGAATATGGCACTAAATCAGGATATCAAAAAAGTTTTGGTGATAGGCTCAGGCCCTATCGTAATCGGTCAGGCCGCGGAGTTTGACTACGCCGGCACCCAGGCCTGCCGCGCCTTAAAGGAAGAGGGACTGGAGGTTGTTTTGATTAACTCCAACCCGGCAACCATTATGACAGACGCGGCCATGGCAGATCATATCTACATAGAGCCGCTGACGCTGGAAGTTGTGAAGCGAATCATAAAAAAAGAAAAGCCGGACAGTCTGCTCTCTACGCTTGGCGGTCAGACAGGGCTGAACCTTTCCATGCAGCTTGCCAAAGAGGGCTTTTTGGAAAAGCACGGCGTCAAGCTGCTCGGCGCAGTGCCGGAGACCATCGATAAGGCAGAGGATCGCCAGATGTTTAAAGACACCATGGAAGAAATCGGCGAGCCGGTGATTCCGTCTCAGGTTGTTACAAACCTTAAGGACGCTTTGGATTTTGCGGATAAGATCGGATATCCGGTGATTGTACGTCCGGCGTTTACCCTGGGCGGCAGCGGCGGCGGTATTGCCGAAAACCGTGCGATGCTGGAAGAAATCGGCGAGGCCGGACTGCGCCTTTCGCCGATTACACAGATTTTGGTAGAAAAATGTATTGCCGGCTGGAAAGAGATTGAGTTTGAGGTGATGCGCGATAAGAATGCCAACGTAATCACGGTCTGCTCGATGGAAAACTTCGACCCGGTCGGCATTCATACCGGCGATTCGATTGTCATCGCTCCGGCAGTGACCCTTGCGGATAAGGAATATCAGATGCTGAGAACCGCCGCACTCCACATCATTGAGGCGATGGGGATTGAGGGCGGCTGTAACTGCCAGTTTGCATTAAATCCCGATAGCTTTGAATACGCCGTGATCGAGGTCAACCCCCGTGTGTCCCGTTCGTCGGCGCTGGCGTCCAAAGCAACGGGATATCCGATTGCGAGAGTTGCGGCAAAAATCGCGGTGGGCTATACCTTAGACGAAATTAAAAACGAAGTAACCGGCCAGACCATGGCGTGCTTTGAACCGACGCTTGACTATGTCGTTGTAAAGTTCCCGAAATGGCCGTTTGATAAATTTGTCTACGCCAAGAGAAAGCTTGGTACACAGATGAAAGCCACCGGCGAGGTCATGGCGATCGGCCAGTCCTTTGAAGAGGCGCTGATGAAGGCGATCCGCGGTGCGGAGATTTCGATGGACTGTCTGCACATGCCTGCCATGGATGAGCTTTCCGATGCGGCAATCATGGACAAAGTCCGCGCCCAGGACGATGAGCGCATCTTTGCGGTTTATCAGGCATTGCTGCGCGGCGCGGAGGCAAAGACCATTCACGATGAGACCAAGATCGATATGTGGTTCCTGGAAAAGCTGGTGCACCTTGCAAAGCTGGAATCGGAGATGAAAGCCGGAACGGCGTCTTTGTTAGAGCTGAAAAAGGCCGGATTTTTAGATCGCACGATCGAACGGATTTCCGGGAAAAAGGTCGAAAAGTCACTGCCTGCCGTCTATAAGATGGTGGATACCTGCGGCGCGGAATTTGCGGCAGAGACGCCGTATTTTTACAGCGCTTACGATACCGAGGACGAGGCGGAGGAGTTTTTAAAGGAGCACCACAGCGGCAAACCGGTTGTGATGGTTTTAGGCAGCGGTCCGATCCGGATCGGCCAGGGAATCGAGTTTGACTATGCATCGGTACACTGTGTGTGGGCGCTGCAAAATGCCGGATATGAGGTTGTCATTGTCAATAACAACCCGGAGACGGTTTCGACCGACTTTAATACGGCGGATCGGCTTTACTTTGAGCCTTTGACCCCGGAGGACGTGCTGCATATCGCAAACGTTGAAAAGCCGGTCGGTGCGGTGGTGGCCTTTGGCGGCCAGACCGCGATTAAACTGACAAAATGCCTGGTGGAGAATAATATCCCGATTATGGGTACTCCGGCAGACAGTATTGACGCAGCGGAGGATCGCGGCCGTTTTGACGCGCTTTTGGAGGAGCTTGGCATCGGCCGTCCTGCCGGTGAAACGGTGTTCACCGAGGAGGAGGCGCTGCACAGTGCAAACCGTCTCGGCTACCCGGTTCTGATGCGTCCGAGTTACGTGCTTGGCGGTCAGAATATGATTATTGCCTTTTCGGACGCCGACATTCGTGAGTATATGAAGATTATCCTCGCACATGAGAAGGACAATGCTGTTTTGATTGACAAATACCTCATGGGAATCGAGCTGGAGGTTGACGCGATCTGTGACGGCGAGAGCGTCTTAATCCCCGGTATTATGGAGCATATCGAGCGTGCCGGCGTGCATTCCGGCGATTCGATTGCCGTCTACCCGGCATGGAACGTCAGCGCAAAGCAGACCGAGCAGCTGATCGATTATTCGACCCGTCTGGCACTTTCGCTGCACACCAAAGGCCTGATTAACATTCAGTATGTGATTCATCATAACAAGATTTATGTGATTGAGGTCAATCCGCGTTCATCGCGTACGGTGCCTTATATCAGCAAGGTGACCGGCGTGCCGATGGTGGATCTTGCAACCAAGATCATGCTGGGTGAAAAGCTGAAGGATATGGGCTACGGCACGGGACTTTATCAAAATTCGCCGTATTATGCCGTCAAGGTGCCGATCTTCTCGTTTGAAAAGCTGAGCGATCTGGATACGCAGCTGGGGCCTGAGATGAAGTCTACCGGTGAGGTTTTGGGCATTGCCAGAACCATGGAGGAGGCCGTTTACAAAGGTCTGACCGCGGCCGGCTATCATATGAAAAAGGAAGGCGGCGTACTGGTTACGGTACGGGATTCGGATAAGGGTGAGATCGTTGATGTGGTGCGCGGCTATGCGGATATCGGTCTTTCGATCTACGCCACCGAGGGTACGGCCGGTGTGCTGGAAAAGGCAGGGCTTAAGGTTACCCGTGCCAATAAGATTCATGAGGCGGACGAAAATACCATGACGCTTTTAGAAAGCGGAAAGATTCAGTTTATCATCTCGACCTCCGCAAAGGGCAGACTGCCGGCAAGAGACAGCGTAAAGTTGCGCCGTAAGGCGGTTGAACTCGGCATCCCGTGTCTGACCTCGCTTGATACGGCGGCGGCGCTGGCATCCAGTATGAAGAGCCGTTACAACCAGGGCAATATTGAACTGGTCGATATCGCGAATATGAACCGCGAATCCATGCGGCTTCGGTTTACCAAGATGCAGGGCTGCGGCAATGACTATATCTACATTGACTGCTTTGACCAGAAGGTGGACAACCCCGAAACGCTCAGTGTACGGCTTTCGCAGTATCACTTCGGCATCGGCGGTGACGGCATTATTCTGGTATGCCCGTCCGATGTGGCAGACGCAAAGATGCGCATCTTTAACCAGGACGGCAGCGAGGGTAAAATGTGCGGCAACGGGATTCGCTGCGTCGGAAAATATCTGTACGACAGCGGCCGCGTAAAGAAAAAGATATTAAAGGTCGATACGCTCAGCGGCATTAAGACGCTGGATCTTGCGGTGCGCGGCGATAAGGTCTATGAAGTGACCGTCGATATGGGCAAGGCAGAATTTTTGCCGGATCAGGTGCCCGTATGCTTAGACGGCGAGGAAGTGGTTGACCGTGCGGTGGAAATCGGCGGCAAGACGGAGCGCATCACCTGCGTATCCATGGGAAATCCGCATTGCGTTGTGTTCCGCGACGATTTGGAGAACATGGATATTGCCAAAGAGGGCAAGGCGTTTGAATTTAATCCGCTCTTCCCGGAGCGTGTCAATACGGAATTTGTCCGTATCTTAGACAACCACACGGTGCAGATGCGCGTGTGGGAGCGCGGCAGCGGTGAAACCATGGCATGCGGTACCGGCGCTTGCGCCAGTGCGGTGGCCGCGGTGAAGAACGGCTACTGTGAAAAGGGCGAAGAGATTACCGTAAAGCTTTTGGGCGGTGATCTCAGAATCCGTTACACGGACGAGACGGTATTTATGACCGGAAAGGCGGAAACGGTATTTAGCGGTGAAGTAGAAATTTAGAGGGGTGACAAAATTGAGGATCAATGAAAACTACAAGCAGCTTGCGGAGAGTTATCTGTTTTCCCGCATTAACCAAATGGTTGCAAAGTTTCGGGAGGAAAACCCGGAGGCAAATGTCATCCGCATGGGCATCGGCGATGTAACCCGTCCGCTCTGCCCGGCGGTGGTAGACGCCATGACAGAGGCGGTTGCCGAGATGGGAAAGGCAGAAACCTTCCGCGGTTACGGGCCGGAGCAGGGCTATGATTTTCTGCGTGAGAGGATCGCGGAGTATTATAAGACAGAGGCAAACGTGACCCTTTCCATGGAGGAAATATTTATCAGTGACGGCGCCAAGAGTGATCTTGGCAATATCCTGGATCTGTTCGGCAAGGAGAACCGCGTGCTGATCCCCTCCCCGGTTTACCCGGTTTATGTAGATACCAACGTGATGGCCGGACGGGAAATCGTCTATCTGGAGGCAAATCAGGAGAACGGATTTCTCCCGATGCCGCCGGCGTTTGATACCGATATTATATACCTCTGTTCCCCCAATAACCCCACCGGCGCGGCATATCATCGCAGCCAGTTAAAGGAATGGGTCGATTACGCAAACCGCTGCGGCGCGGTGCTGCTCTACGATGCCGCATATGAGGCGTTTATCACCGATCAAGAGTGTCCGCGCAGCATATTTGAGATCGAGGGGGCAAGAACCTGTGCGATCGAGTTCTGCTCGCTGTCCAAGACGGCAGGCTTTACGGGAACGCGCTGCGGTTATACGGTTGTTCCGCTGGATCTTGTAAGAGAAGGTGCGGTGCTGAACCACTTCTGGCTGCGCCGTCAGACGACCAAGTTTAACGGTGTGCCGTACATTGTGCAGCGCGGTGCAGCAGCTGTGTTCACCCCGGAGGGAATGCGGCAGTGCAGAGAAAATCTGAAGGTATATCAGGAGAACGCAAAGGTCATCAGCGACTGCTTAAAACGGCTTGATATCTGGCATATCGGCGGTAAAAATTCACCGTATATCTGGCTGAAATGCCCGAATGGGATGGATTCCTGGACGTTCTTTGAGGATCTGCTGGAGAGAGCCAACGTGGTCGGCACGCCGGGCGAGGGCTTTGGCAAGAGCGGTGACGGATTCTTCCGTCTGACTTCGTTCGGAACCCCGGAGGCAACCAAGGAGGCTATGGCGCGGATCGAACGTGTTTATGCAAAATAAAAGAGAAAGAAACGGATGCCGTCAGGCATCCGTTTCTGAGCGTGTCGATAAACTCTATTTTGCGAAAAATTTCATTTTGATTTCATCGCCGTCCCCTGTTCCGCCATGCCTACCACGGCGGCGCGGCAATGAAATTTTTCGCCGATTTTATGCCGTTTTCGGCAAGATATTGCGACATTGCCGCTGCGGCTTGGAAAGCGAAATATGGGCTTTGGGCTATAATTCAAAGCAATATCTTGCTGAAAACTGGCTTTTTCGACAGTCTAAAAGGTTTGTTTTTGCAGCCCTTTACCATAGATTGGAAATAAAATGGGATTGATTTTTAAGCACCATATGTATTATAATAAAAGCAGATAGAACGGGCGGAATATGGTTTATAAAAATACATAAGTATCCACAGTCGTATTCAAAAAGTCCGTTTGACAAAAATGCAATCTGCATAGCAAACAGGAGGAATCATCATGAAACGATCCAGCGGCGTATTGATGCATCTGACGTCCCTATGGGGCGAATATTCCATCGGGGCAGCCGGAAAAGAGGCGATGGAATGGATTGATTTTTTGGCAGAACACGGGTTTCATCTATGGCAGGTACTGCCGTTTTGCCTGCCGGACGAATGTAACTCGCCGTATAAATCATACAGTTCGTTTAGTTATCATCCGTTTTTGATTGACCTTGACGATTTGTGCGCGCGCGGTCTGCTCACCGAGGAGGAATGTGCCGCGGCCAAACAAAAGACGCCGTACAGCTGCGAGTTTGAGCGGTTGTGGAACGAGCGCTTGCCGCTTCTTCAAAAGGCGGCACAGCGGTTTGGTGATTGGGATGCCGTCGATCAATTTATGGAAAGTCACAAGCATACAGCGGCGTTTTGTGACTTTATGGCACTGAAATCGGTGAACGATCAAAAACCGTGGACGCAGTGGACGGTGACCGAGCCGGATCAGCAAACGCGGAGACTGTGGCGGTTTACACAGTACATATTCTACACACAATGGCAAAAAATCAGAGAATATGCCAAAAAAAAGAACGTGAAAATCGTTGGCGATATTCCGATTTATGTTGCCTGGGACAGTGCCGATGTCTGGAAAAATCCGCAGTATTTTTCATTGGATCAAAGAAACCTCCCGACCGCGGTGGCCGGTGTGCCGCCGGACTATTTTTGTGCCGACGGTCAGCTTTGGGGCAATCCGCTATATGATTGGGACAGAATGAAAAAGGATCACTTTTTATGGTGGCGTGAACGGCTTGCGTTTATGCTGGAGTTGTTTGACGGGGTCAGAATCGATCATTTCAGAGGGTTTGCGTCCTATTACGCGATTCCTTACGGTGCAGAAACTGCCAAGGAAGGAAAGTGGGAGACAGGTCCGGGCATGGATCTGATACGTTCTTTAAAAGAGGTCGCAAAAGACAGTCTGCTGATCGCCGAGGATTTGGGGGATATCACGCCGGACGTCAAAGAACTGGTCGATGAGAGCGGATTTCCCGGTATGCGGGTGTTTCAGTTTGGCTTTTTGGGAGACGTCGATTCCATTCACCTGCCGCATCAATACAGCAATCACTGCGTTGCCTATACCGGAACGCACGACAACAATACCCTGCTTGGATACGTCTGGGAACTGGATGAAAAAAGCAGACGCTACATGCTGGAATATTGCGGATACACCGGCGAGGACTGGAACAGGGGCTATGACAGTATTTTGCGAACCATGTTTGAAAGCCATGCAGGGATTCTGATTTTGCCGGTACAGGATTTGCTGCTTTACGGCAGTGATACCAGGTTAAATACGCCGGGGCGAAGTCACGGAAACTGGAGTTACCGCATCACAAAAGATCAGCTTTGTAACATGGACGGATCAAAATTTCAAAGATGGAACAGGATGTACGGCAGAACTTAATAAGGATGAGCGCGGCATTTGCCGCGCTTTCTTTTTTTCTAATGCAGATTTAATCTTGGCGCGCTATAATTCGTAAAAAGGAGATGAGAGCGATGGCAAAAGAGGTATTTAACCGTTTTGAACACAAATATTTTCTGGATCAAAAAACCTACGAAAGAGTTCTTTGTCAGATGGATCGGCACATGGAGCTTGACGCTTATAATATCGAGCATAAGCCGTACACCATAGCCAATATTTACTATGATACGGCAGATGATTATTTGATCAGAACCTCTCTGTCAAGCCCGGTCTACCGCGAAAAGCTGCGTCTTCGTGCCTACGGCGTCCCGAAAATGGATACCACAGTATTTTTGGAGATAAAGAAGAAGTATAACGGGCTTGTCAATAAACGCCGCACCGCAATTTGTTTAGAGGATGCCTATCGGTTTATCCAAAGCGGAAAAAGCCCCGACTGCACAGAGGGAATCAATCTGCAAGTGCTTCATGAGCTTTCCTATTTTCTTGCGCATTACACGCTTTTCCCAAAGCTTTATCTGGCGTATGACCGCATCGCGTATTTTGAAAAGGGAAACCCCGATCTTAGAATTTCGTTCGATCAGAACATTCGTTCCAGACGGACGGAGGTTTCTCTGGAAAAAGGGGATTACGGTACGCCGCTGATGGATGAAAAACTTTACTTGATGGAGGTAAAAACCTCTTTGGCAAAGCCGCTTTGGCTGACGCACTTGCTTGCGGACATCGGTGTTTTTCGTACCAGCTTTTCAAAATACGGAACAGAATTTAAACAATATCAACGGGCAATCTCTTAGAGGTTCGTCACACGGGAGTAATATGCCTTATCGAAAGGAGAATTTTTTATGGATTATTTATTTAACACCATTTTATCCAATGTTTCTGATGAAATCACGATTGTATCGGCGATGATTACCATGCTGACCGCGCTGGTTCTGGGAGTTTTCATTGCATTGACATATCAAAAAACGCAGGAAGAAGCCGTGTATCAGCGCAGTCTTGCAATTACCCTGGTGATGCTGCCCATGATTCTATCCGTGATTATTTTGTTTATCGGCAGCAATATTGCACGCGCCTTTTCGCTGGCAGGTACACTATCCATCATTCGGTTCCGCAGTGCGCCGGGCGATGCAAAGGATATCGGGTTTATCTTTTTTGATATTGCGGCCGGTCTTGCTTGCGGTGTCGGTATGTACGGCTACGGGGCATTGTTTGTTGTGGTTTTGTGTCTCGTCATCATAATAGTCGAAAAAGCAAAGCTGTTTTCTCCGCGCAGTATTTATCAGACGCTGAAGATTACCATCCCGGAGGATTTAAATTATCAGGGTGTATTTGATGAGATCCTTTCTCAGTATACCTCAAAATATGAGTTGTACCAGATCAGAACTACGGATTTAGGATCGCTGTACCAATTGACGTTTCAGATTTACATGGACAAAGGTGCCAACGAACAGGAAATGATCAATGCACTCCGCACCCGAAACGGAAACCTGACAATTTTGCTCTCGCAGGCGCCGGAAGTAAAGAAAACCGTGATGTAAGAATATAAAAAAGCTGCCTTTTCATGCGGTTTCCCTGCATAGTTTAAAACCACAGATATTTTTTTACAATATCTGTGGTTTTTTATCATTTTAATTCCATTGGGTCGGCGGAATTACCTCTGCCGTTGTGATTGGTTTCATGTTTTTTTGATCCCAGACCATTACCTTTACAAGGTCAGGATTTCCTGTCAGTGTAACAGACTTAAAATCCGGTGTGTATAAACTTGATGTAACGGAAACTACTCGGTTATCAAGATAGCCGACGATCAATACCTTTCCATAAGTTACGTTGTAAAACACAGGCGTCACAAGAAGCGTATTATTTGTACGTTTTACCGTACTTTTTGTGCTTTGTACTACGTTTTCAAATTCGCAGATAAATCCGGCCTGATGCCCTAGGCTTAAATCGTTCCAGTTTCCCTGTTTGGTAATTGCCAGATAATCTTCATCATTTAAATTATTGGGTTCACCGCTTTCCCATTTTGTATATGACCATGGTTCGCCGGTTACCCATTTCCAGGAACCTTCTTTTTCAGCGTCACTGCCACCGATAAAATAATCATCGAGTCCAAGCCGGGATGCCTCCCCTGCCAACACATCGTTTTCAGCGCTCGATGTGATACACGCAAGATAACCGCCCAGTAATTCACAGTATTGTTTCAATTCGCTCCAATCCAGGTTATACGAATTGTCAAAAAAAGCGTATTTATGACCGTTATACTGCAGTTCTGACAAAGGTGAGTAACCATTGTGATTTACAAGTACAAGTTGTGTTGCAGTGCTTGTGTTTCCACATTCATCATACGCATATATGTGTGTTTTATAAATGCCGTCCTCGTAATTATGGTCTGCAATATTGACACGAAATGTCACTTTATTGTTTCGGATTGTGCCGGAATATTTTGAGGAGGTATCCCAATCATCATTTAAATCATCTTGCCCGCCTTGCGCTGTCCAGGTTGGAAATTGCACTTTTTCAATTTTTTTATTATCAGACACGTCACAGGTTACAGTGTAACCGGATCCGTCTTTTTCTGATACTTTGACATTTTTTATGACGGGTGCTTCGGTATCTTTATATACATTGATCGTTATGCTGGAAGAGGTATTGTTTCCGTAAGAATCGTATGCGTAAATATGGGTATAGTAAATACCTTCTTCGTTGTTGTGATCTGACATTCTGACACGGTACGTGTAGTAATCGCCGTTTCGTGTACCTTCAAAAGAACTGTTTTCTGCATCCCATTGCGTATCCAAATCATCTTGTCCGTTCTGTGCCGTCCATGTTGGAAATAATACTCTTTTTATACTAATGTTGTCGGTTGCTCTGCATGACACTATGTAACCGTCCGGCGTCCTTTGGAATGTTACATCACTGATGGTGGGAGGTTCTGTATCTTTTGGTTTATCACTTTCCAAATTTGGTGCGACCTTTCTATATGAAAAAGCATACGACCATATTTTGCCGCTGCTTTTCGATACGGTTTGATTCCATTTGATGGTTGCTTCGTAATCTGAATTGCAGTCTGTGTAGGTAATGGTATCGCCGGACACATTGGTGACAAATATGGTATGCCCGTTTCCTGTTGTGTTTCCATACTGAACAACATCGCCGGGTTTTACGTTGTTTAAGTCATATGCAGTTGCCCAGGTCCTTGCGGATGTTCCGAATACACTTTTGGCAATCATATACGCATAACCAAAACAAGTCGAGCCCTCTTCATAGGTTGATTGCTGTTTTCCGTGGTAATAAGTTTGCCTTAGGTTATCCAGTTTAGCATTAAATTCCGATCGCGTCATGGCGATGGCAGAGAATGAAAACAGGCTTCCTATTATCATTACAATCAGCATACCTATTACTTTTCTTTTCATAAAAATCCCTCCGAAAATTAAAAAATGCGCCAACCGAAGTCAGCGCACAAAAAACGCAAACTCCGATAGTCGCTAAACAAATCATAAAACAGAAAGGGATATTCATCCAGGCTATTCCATTTTGTGGAATCTGCATTTTTATCAAATTCAAAAATGAAATAGCAAAATAAAGGTAGTCCTTTGAAAGACAAAGTACCCCATACCGTTTATTATGATTTGTTTAGCAGGATCATTATAACACGGTTATCATAAAAACACAACAGCCAATTGTAATTTTTTTTAAAGATCGAAAAAAGTTTTTATCGATGATTTGAAGAGAATGGGAGAGAAGCAACAAACATTTTAAGTAACAATTCATCTTTTTAAAGAGAAACATTCTACATCGTTTTTTTGCCTTGCAAAAGAATATAAAAAAAGCTGCCTATGATGAGGATCTTCAAAAGTTAGAGGCTTTTGGAGGTGCATATCATGAGGCAGCTTTTTTGGTATATCGGGATTACAGGTTCTCTCCGTTATAAAACGGTTTTCCGATATAGCCGCATTGTTTAAATTCTTCGGGATAGGCACGAATCAGATAATCAATGTACGATTCTACCATAAGGGCAGTCAGACGATAGCCCTGTACATTTAAGTGCCCGCCCAAAAAGAAATTCTTTTTAAAGGTCTCATCGTAATCCGGGGCGTATTTTCTAAAGTCCAACACAAAGCAATTGGAAAACAGTTTTGCAATTGCACGAATCAGCTCGGACATCTGATCATAAATGGCGTTTCGCTCTGCATCGGCGCCGTCCCGCGGCATCGTCATAAGAAAGAATTTTGCGTGCGGCTGAATCTCTTTATACTTACTGATGATTGCACCGTAATATCCGGCAAAGGTCGGTTTGTTTTGCGTATAGTTTTTGGGATTGATATCCTCTATCGTTCCAAGCTCTAATTCTTTGGATAAAATAAAGGTGGTATCATTAACGCCGAGCGCCATGATATAGGCCTGTGCGCGCAGTTCAATATCAAAAAATCCCTTTTCTTCCGCAAAGCCTTCCATATAAGCTCTTGTGCTCATCCCTCCGCGAGAAAAATTATAGACCTTGCAGCCGGCATCTCTGGCAATAAACTGTCCCCAGGAATACTCAAAATAATCGTGATATCCTTTATGTCCAAGCTCAAACGATTCCAGCTCTCCGGAAGAAAGGCTGTCTCCGATGCATGCAATGGTGCGGAAGATGCCGGTGAACCCTCCGTTTGTTACCATGTGATCCAGAGGTTTTTCACCCGGAGAAAATATGTAATTTTTTAAATCCATAAAAGCGACTCCTAACCGTTTTGTATTATTTCATTTTTCACGCAAAGTATAGCATATTCCAAGAACAAAGTCAACGATTTCCAACGCAAAAACGAGAATTGTGCCTGTAAAGTATATTTGCTTAACACATGTAAAGCTAATATACTTTACATAAATTTTGTGCAAAAATTCATAAATTGTCGTATACATTCCTGATTTTCCCGTAATTTCCGGAAAATGCATACGTTTTTTAAACATTTATTTTGGCGAAAAAGGTTGATAATCCAAAAATGATTTGCTAGAATATTGTCATATTGCTAAAGTGTAATAAAAATTTATTGAAATATTTGCCTATTTTGCATAATGCAATGGCAGCGCAATTGCGCAAAACATTTTGACAGCATGGCTGCAGGAGGGATCTTTTATGTTAGACTATGACGCCGGCATCTTAGGCCGCGGCGATAACTTTGGAAGAATCGAAAACTGCTATTCCAGCTTCTCTATCGTAAGATGCGAAGATTCTTTAAAGGATCGTGTTATCAATTCTTACTACTGTGGCAACCTTCCGTGGCCGTGGACGGATGCAGACGGCAGCAGTCATTATCAGGGTACTGCGGTTAGCCAGGCAGACCTCAAAGGCATGGCAGGGACGCTGGGCGCAGCCTATAAAGACGGCGGACTGGAAAACGGCGGATATCCGGCACTCAGCTGGGAGAACGTATCCGAGATCGTATTGGACAAAGGCGCAGGTACTCCGGATGATCCTTATCTGATTGAGAACGCAAGCCAGCTTTCGGCGGTTTCGATGCTGACAAAAACGGACGGCGTTTACTTTAAGCTGATGAACGATATCGACTTAAACGGTATGCAGTGGGAAAATTATATCGGCAGCGAGGCAAACCCGTTTAAGGGTGACTTTAACGGAAACGGCCATGTGATTTCCAACTACAAAATCCGCGCAACCAGCGGGGCTACCCACGGCTTATTTGCTTATACCGACAGCAGAGCGCACATCTATAACCTCGGTGTTGAAAACATTACGGCAATACTTCCGCACTATTCCTGGTCGGCAAAGTTTGGCGGTCTGATCGGTGAGATGCGCGGTGATTCCTCGATCACACGCTGCTATGCAAAAAATGTAACGTACGAGGCAGAGTGGGATGTTGCAAATTCCGGTAGGACGCAGGGCGAATTCTGGGCGGCAGCCGGCCTGGTTGGCTACGCCAACGGCAGCGGTGTTGAAATCCGTCAATGTTACAGCAACTATGTTGATGACGGCGTAAGAGTGATGGCAGACGGCAGCACCTACCCACTCGCGGATAAGGACGGCGGTGTCTTAGGTATCGCCGATAACTTCCTGGCGCTTAACAAGTGCTACTCCGACACCTATGTCGGCAGAACCAAGCTTGGCATCTGGGTTGAGGACTGTTATCAGACAAGATGGCCGACAGAGTTTGACGAGGGCTACGACTGGGGCGCATGGAAATCCGATGTCCAGTACCTTGGTTATAAGTGGAATAACGATTACTATATCTTTGGCGATAACACCACCTATCCGGTGTTTAAGTGGCAGCAGTATCCGGGCATGTATAACAACCTGGTTGTCGGCGGCTCGATGGACATCACCGATGAGAATGCAGAAAAGATCTTCGGCGTAAAGGGCGCCAGCATCGTAAACGGTATCAATGTTGGTCTTGCATCCGATGTGATGTGCTTGCCGAGCACGACCTCGCTGCAATACAAAGTACCGCTGAAAAAGAATGCATACTACCGTGTATCCTTTATGGGAAGAACGACACAGGCGACTGCGGACGGTGGATTTACCTTTAAGCTGGGTGATGTGGATCTTAGTGAAAAGCTGATTGATAAGAGCCTTACCAGCGATTGGAATTTTGATACCAAGGTTGTATATGTAAAGGCTGCTGCCGATACGGACGCAATCCTTACAATTTCTGGTAATTCTGACCTTTATATTGACAATGTATCGGTAACACAGGTAAATCCGGATTATGAAGTCAAAGAGGCAACCGAGAGCATCAACCTGGCGCACAACAAAACCGAGGTTACCGATACGGGCATCTACGTAGAAGAAAAAATTTGCGGCGGGCTGGAAATCTTCTATACCGATGACCTGGGTTACTTTGACGGAGAAGGCAGAATGCTTTATGACAAGATCCCGATGGGTCTTGGCGCGATTGCCGATTCGTTCCATGCAAGGGTATCGATTGGCGACCGTGACGTTGAAAAGTCCATTGATGTAAACGTCAAGGAGCGGGAGATGCACAATATCAAATCAGCTGTTCTTTCAGACGCATCGGGCAAGCGTGTTTATGATGTGAAAAAGGCCGCAACCTTGTCTGAAATCACATTGGATAACCAAAGTGATGACGCAGCAACCCTTTACGCTGTCGCTTACAAAAACAATCTTTGTGTCGGCGTTAAGACCGCAGAAGTTACGGGAGACACCTGCACCCTCAACTGGACGCTGCCGCAGGCAGACCAGATCAGAGTTTTCGCGCTGGCGGATGGGACCATCAAACCGGTTGGTATCGAAGAAACAACCTATCCGACCCTGGATCATAACGCAAAAGTTACCATTTACACCATTGGCGACTCGATCGCAGCAACTTACTCCCCGGAGGATAACCTAAAGGGATGGGGTCAGATGCTTGGTGCACAGTTTGATGAGAGCCATGTTACCGTTGATAACAGTTTTTCAAGAGGCGGCATGAGCGCCGAGGAATTTGTCAGAGCGCCGGAGCGTCTTGCATCCATGCTTCCGAAACTGAAGAAAGGTGACTATGTCATCATTCAGCTTTCTCATAACGATCACAGCAAGTACTCCAAAGAGAAGTTTAAGTTCTTGCTCAGTCAGCTTTTGGTCAGTGTACAGGAAAAGGGTGCAATCCCGGTGTTCCTAACCTCGCCGGAGGTGCTGACCGCGGCAACGGATGTAAAGGGCGCCGATGGAAAGTATGAGGTCAATACCCAGCTTCGTGGTTACCCGGAAACGGTAAAAGAGCTTGCGGCAGAGCGCAACATTCCTGTTTTGGATCTGTATGAGTATACACACTCGCTGATGCGCGAACAGGGTGCGTCCGCATTGCAGAGCCAGGGAATCTGGGCAAACAAGTTCGGCGATAATGTTCACTTTACGGCAAAGGGTGCAACACAAAACGCACAGTTTGCGGCAAAGGAAATGAAGAACATCGGACTGCCGATCGGTGACTTTGTCATCGCAAAGTAATGGATGAAGTAATGCTTTTTGGGCGTAGATTTTGACACTATGCCCAAAAAGCATATGTTTTTTAAACTTCAATTTAGACAATGTTTGATGTATAATAAAATCATAAAGGTGCAAAGGCACAGAATGAGGACGAGAAAGGATGAATGTGATGAAAGTCAACAAAAAGGTTTTATCCGGAATACTTGCCGGATTGATGCTGAGCTCACAGCTGGTGATGAGTGTCTCTGCTGCAGACGTTCGCGCCTACTATCAGTCTGATGTCGATACATCTCTGCGTGAGATTACGGATATCAGAGAAATTGCATGGGAAAGCGGCGCCTATGTTGCAAGCGGCGGAAATCAGGTCGCACAGGAAGCATCCGATCAGATTCGTGCGGTAACCAACTTTGGGGCAAAAAAGAGCCTGCTTTTTAAGGCAAAAGAGGGTTATCAGCTTCAGGTTCAGATCGTGATGAACAACAGCCTGACTATTAAGAGAAAGTATGGTCCGACCTACAAGGTTCCGTTTGGCGAATGGCTTGACTTCGGATATTTTAACGTCTACAAAGACCGGGATTACACTCTTGTGGTAAAGTCCAAGGACGGAAGCGCGCTCAGCCCCGGTCAGGCAAAAGATGTACTTAAAATTTATGAGGTAGACAACGCGCATCATATCCCGGAATATTACGTGGATTACATCAAGGAAAAAGCGGATTCCATTAACAACCTTCAGGACAACCCGGATACCTTCAGCTTTGTCTTTATCACAGACACGCATATCCAGCACAACCAAAAGCATTCGATGCCCTTGATCCGTTATCTTTTGAATCGCTGCGCGATCAATCAGGTGCTGGGCGGCGGTGACTGGGTAACGGCTTGGCTCGGTGACGTTGACGGTATTCAGGGACTTTGGGATGACTATGATGAACTTCGGTATCTCTTTGCCGATATCCCGATGATTAAAAATGTCGGTAACCACGAGTGGGGCTTTGGCGGAAGAAATCAGTGGAATATCTCGACCGCACAGGCTTATAACCGTTATTTCAGAGAGGATGCCGCGAAGGATAACGATATTGTATACGGAAAGGACAAGACTTACTTCTATAAAGACGATAAAATCAACAAGGTGCGCTATGTATCCTTAAACTGCATGGATTATCCGAGCGGTACCGGCGAGCTTGATTATGAGAGAAACAAAACCATGTGGTATGAGTTCTCTGACGATCAGATTAACTGGGTAAAGAAAGAGGCGCTGAATCTTCCGGATGATGAATGGTCTTGTGTGTTTTTAACTCATGTTTATGTGCTGAATGCGAGTGAAAACCCCTGGGGTGATGGAGCGGATGTATTTATAAACATGAACGAGATGCGTGCGGTAGTTTCTGATTTTATTAACCGCAAAGTTCAATGCCGAAAATGTCACGATTGACAATTCGCTGGCAAGAAGCGGAATGACCGCAAAAGAGTTTGTAGAGGACGGAAGATTTGAAAAACTGATGGGCAAGTTAAAGAGCGGCGATTACGTCTTTATCCAGCTTGGTACCAACGACAGCTGGTTTGAAGCAGAAGGCTTAATCAGCGGCCTGAGCAGAGAATACTTTAACTACCTCATGGGACAAATGGTAAATGCAATCCGTGAAAAGGGTGCAACCGCGGTGATCGTAACGCCGCCGGAACGGCTTTCTGCCGCAACCGATGAAAAACTCGGTGACGGCACCTACAAGGTAAATTCTTACTTGTACGGATACCCGGATGATTTGAGAGACTTTGCAAAGGCAAAAGATATCCCGGTCATTGACTTAAACCGTTACTCGCTCGATCTGCTGAAAGAAAAAGGATTTACCGCGACAAAGGCAATGAACATTTTTGTTGCAGACCAGCTGCACTTTAATGATGACGGTGCAAACTGGATTGCGGACTTCGTTGCAGGTCAGGTAAAGGCAATCGGTTTGCCGATCGGCGTGTTTGTAAAAGCAAACTAGATATCGTTTTCTTCCGGGAGAGCAAGACCTCTCCCGGAAGATACCAATAATCCGACGGTAAGACACAGAGATTATGGGAGGAAATATGAAAAAATTCTTTAGTATATTACTGGCAGCATGTATGATAATAAGCTCTATATCTTTTACGGTTGCCGCGGACACGGTTTCTCTTTTTGCTGAAAGCGAAATCCATATCACATCCGCACAGGATCTCATACAAATGGCAAATGATATTCAATCGGACGCACAGGGCGGCGCCGGAAAGGTATATTATCTCGATAACGATATCAGTTTAGATAACATGCTGTGGAGCGCCAACATTGGCGTCAAGGAACATCCGTTTTGCGGCACCTTTGACGGTCAGGGACATGTGATTAAAGATTTTACACTTTCAATCACCGACAATCTTCCCTACGGCATTTTCGGTGCTGTTGCCGGCAGTGCACAAATTAAAAATGTCGGCGTTGAAAACGGAGCCGGAACGGCGGCCAATTGGACGTACGCCATTGGCGGCTTGATCGGCGAAGTAACCGAGAACGCAACGGTGGAGAGCTGTTATGCAAAAAATATAACCATCAATGCAACCACAACCCAAGGCTATGCGGTGCGCGGCGGCGGTCTGATCGGCTTGGTTAACGGCAGCGGCATCAATGTAAAAAATTGTTATGCAATCGACTGTGCGATGGTTGATAGCGAGGTTGATGAGGACGGCGGCCTGATCGGCGGTATTCACGCCGTGGCGCAGGTTGAAAACTGTTATTCCAATACCCTGCTTGTGCGCTGCAAAGAGGAAGGATTAAAGTCCAAGGTCGTAAACTCGTATTATGTGGACAGTCCCCACTGGCCGCAGGAGTGCTATGCCGGTGAGCGGATCACGGCAGATCAGCTGAAAAATAAGGCTGCGGATTTAGGTTCTGCATACACGGCGGACACCACGGAGGCAAACAGTGGTTATCCGATCCTTTCGTGGCAGAAGGATCCCCGTCTTGACAGCGGCGAGGCATCGATTGTTTCCACCTCTTTAGAGTCCGGCGAGGAAGTCGGCCTGATCGGAACCGAAATCGAAGTCTATTTTGATAAGTATATCGATAAAGCAACCGTAAAGACCGAAAATATTCAGATCAGCCCTGCTGTTTCTTTCACGGTAATGCCGGGCAGCGCAAGCCGCAGTGACAGCGTCAAGATTGCGCTGGATACTCTGCAGCTGGATACCGCATATACCATCACGTTTTTGGATGGATTTAAGACGCTGGCAGGCTATGCAGTTGCTGCCGGAGAAAACATTACGTTCCACACGGTAAAAACCATGCCGGCATTTCAGATCACGCGAACAACGCCAGAGGATGGCGCAGCCGATGTTTCGGTTAAGGATTTTGCCATCACGGCAGTGTTTAATAACCTGATTGACTTTGCGGCACTTACAGACAGCGCCGTAACGGTTACGCCCTCAGCTTCATATCGGGTTGAAAAAGGCAGTGCGGAAAATGAATTAAAGGTTGTATTCACAGAGGAATTACGTGCGAACACCGATTATACGGTAGAGTTCACAAATCAGATTATCTCTTTGACCAACATGGCGGCAGTTCCCAAATCCGTTCATTTTAAGACCGAAAAAGGATTTTCCAACCTGGTTGATAACGGAAATATGGAAAACACGGCTCTGCTCTCGGTTTTTGATGATAAGAACCGCAACGAGAGCATCATGTTTGTTGATGAGACCGAGCGAACCGGCAGCAAAAATTACGTATTAAAGTTTTCACCGGCCTGGGGCGACCAGCCCGTTATCACAAAAACCTCGATCCAAAAGGCCGGCGTTTACAGAATGTCGGCATGGGTAAAGACGGAGGAGGCGCAGGAGGTTGCCATGGCATTCTGGTGCGGCGGTGACAACTGGGATACCAGAAAGCATCAGTTAAATGCAAATGAGTGGTATTATCTCTCCGAAGAATTTACCGTAACATCGCCCAATATGCCGGAGGAAATCTCGATTCGTTCGATCGGTCAAAAGGTGATGTATATTGACGACTGGAGCATATACGATGCCAGTCTTGCGCCGGATCGTACGCCGCAGCTGCGCTCCTCCGGGATTGAAAACGGCGCGACAGAGGTATCCACGATTTCACCGGCCGTTGACCTCGAATTTGATACGCCGGTTCGGTTTGATACCATGCTCAGCGGAATCACCATGACGCCGAACAATAAGATCGAAAAGGTATTGTTTGACGTAAATGACGCGTTGCGCTGCACGGTTCAGCTTGGAAATCTGGATCCGAACACACAGTATACGCTAAACCTTAGCGGCGTAAGAGATTTTAAAGGCAAAGCACTGACGGGCAGCACCGCCATCACCTTTACAACAGTAACCGTAAAGGATACGGATGCAAAAGTGGTTTCGACCACGCCGACAGACGGACAGACCGGCATCTCCTGCACCGATACAACCGTCAGCATTACGTTTGATTCGCCCATGGATCCGTCGACATTCGGTTATATCACGGTTACACCGGACGCCAGCGCAAAGGTTGTCCCGGATGCCAAAGATATTAAAAAATGTACGATAACGCTGGACGGATCAAAGATGCAAAAGGGTACGCAGTACACCGTCACTGTCCCGGACAGAGTCATGACCATCAACGGTCAAAAGACTACGCCTTATACGTTCCGTTTTACCACGGTTACGATTGCGGAACTGGTACAGATGGTAAACGCTGCACTGGGAAATCCGGATGAGATGAAAACGGCAATCGAGAGCGTTTATTCCGAAATGGATGCGATCGAGACCTATGATTATGTAAAAAATCAGCTGCCGCAGCAGATGACGGCTTTTTATACCGCTATGGCAAACGGCAGCCGGGTTGCAGACTTAAGTGCATTGACCGATGCAATGAACGCATGCGCGTTTTCGCTGATTCTCAACCATGTTTCCGATGCGAGCGTGATTGAAACCATGATTGTTTCCGTTTTGAACGAAGGAACTGCAGCGATCTTCTCTGACGCGGTGCTCACAAGTGATGCATCAAGATCCGAAATTATAAATTACGCAATGACAAACAAGGATCAGTCTTATGAAAAGCTCTATGCAGAACTGATTACTCAGGTAATCTGCAAGCCGTTCGATACGCTGCGCGGCGCAGAGGGAATTGAAAAGCTGTTAAAGCTTGCCAAAGACAATTTTACGGGTTCTGACTCGATTTCGACGCTGCTTGATACGATTGACGCCAAGACAAATCCGGCTGCATACTACAAAAAATTGCAGGGGATTACGCCAAAGAGCCTTGCCGATATTAAGGCGGCGCTGACGAATGCGATCAATACCACCGGTGATTCTACTTCCGGCGGAAACGGAGGAGGAAGCAGCGGCGGCGGAGGCGGAAGAGGCAATTCCGGATTGGGCGGCGGCAGCACAAGCGGCAGCGCAAGCAATGCGATGTTCTACGGCAACGAGACGCAAAATCAGGAAGCATTTGTGGATCTGACCGAGGTATCATGGGCAAAGGACAGCATTTTAAAGCTTTATCATAAGGGAATCATCAACGGAAAAGGCAATCGGCGTTTTGCGCCGAACGACACCTTAACCCGTGCGGAATTTGCCAAGATTGCGGTACTGGCAAACGGCGGAACGGTTGAAAATGCAGCGGTTGATTTTGTTGATCTTGACACAAACGACTGGAGTTATCCTTATGTTGCCAGCGCTTATCAAAAGAATCTGATCCACGGAATCGGCGATCAGCGTTTCGGCGGCGATATGTCCATCACCCGTGAGGATATGGCAGTGATCCTGCTTAGAATGCTGCAAAGCGCCGGCATTGAAACCGAATCCGGCAATGCTTCGTTTACGGACGAAAGCGAGATTTCCGATTATGCAAAAGACGCCGTGTCTGTTTTAAATAAAATGGGCATGATTCAAGGCGTCGGCGACGGAAAATTTGATCCGAAGGGAATTACAACCAGAGCACAGGCGGCAGTCGTGTTTGACAGATTTTTAGACGTATGCAATCGTAATGAAACCGGAGGTAGTAAATAGTATGAAATTAAAAAGATTATTGGCAATATTTCTTGCTGTGCTTATCACGGTGATACAGTTTTCTGCCTTTGCAGAGGACGAGGCGCCTGTCAAGACGTTTTCGGTAACTGCGGTTACCCCCTATGACGGAGCAAAAAATATTTCTCCGGTTAATCTGAAAATGGATGTTACTTTTTCGGAGGCGGTTGACGCGTCAACGCTGAGCATGACGTCAATTTCCGTTTCCGGCGGTATTTTCAGCTCGGTCATGGCAACCGGCGAAAACACGGCAACGGTATTTTTCAACCGCGATTTGCTCGTCCTGGGCGAAAAGTATACCGTAACATTCAAAGAGAGCATCAAGGCAAAATCCGGCGCTGTTTTGGAAGAAAAAAAGGTGACCTTCAGTTTAACCAAGGACGCACCGTCTTATCGGCAGATTTCCAACCAGGATCTCTCCGATCCGAACTTTATTTCCGGCTTTGGCGGTGATACCACCCGTGATATTTCTATCGTAAACCAGGACGGAAATAACGTTCTGAAATTTTTAACGCCGGGCTGGAACGAGGCTGCCGTAAAGTCAAAGGTGTTTGTAGAACAGGGCAAGACCTATTGCAGCCGTGTCCGTGTAAAAACAGAGACAACCCAGCCGATCTGGCTCGCGATGTTCTATAACATTCCGAACAATGCAAATAACTACCACGACATGGTTCGTAATGAGATTCAGGAGGGACAGTGGACGACCATTGAGACCACCTGGACGATTGAAGACAATGCGGAAGTTGACGGCACAATCTATGTGATGGTTGCAGTGCAGAATCCGGGCACCATTACCTATATTGACGACTGGTATTTTTATGAGCAGGGTAACGATGTCGATCAGCCGGTGGAAGAAGCAGGCGGCGGCACGGCCGGAAGAACGTATTTAAGCCAGAGCAATACAGCGATGGATCGCGCGAAGGCGCTTGGCGTTATCGCGGGCGGCGCATCCGAGAAAACAACGTTTTCAAGATACGACTTTGCAAAGACACTGCTAAATATTGTCGGTGTCGGCAGCAATACCGTTTCGGGTGAAACGAGATTTCTGGACGTTTCCGAAGAACAGTCCGGCGTGGTGAACGCAGTCACCGGCATTGGACTGATGAACGGCTGCAGCGATACAACCTTTGAGCCGGATTCTACGGTAACGGTCGATCAGGCCATTAAAATAATGGTTTCCACCATGGGCTGGTCAGCCGTAGCCGAAGATCAGGGCGGTTATCCGTACGGCTACCGCAGCGTTGCGGCAAACCTCGGATTGCTGCAAGACCTCGCCGCAGACGGTGAATCAGCGCTGAACTGTGCAGATTTTGCAACCATTTTTGATCATGCGCTGGATGCTGACGTACTGAGCGCAAAGGTTTATCGGCACTCGGTCGATGATTTTGAAAGAGTCAGAGGCGGCAGCTTTTTAGAAACCTTCTTTGATTGTGAAAGCGGAAGAGGTAAGATCGAAGGAACGGAAAGCACCTACCTTTATCAGGAATCTGATTTAAAATCCGGTCAGGTGTGCATTGACGGAAAAATCTATCAGTGCGATGCCGATTTGGATTCTTATCTTGGCTATAGTGTAACCTACTACTATCAAAAGTCCGACGATAGTATTTATGACGAGATCATCTACATTGGAGGCTTGGAGGACGGAAACCGCGTTGTTGATATCCAAACCTTTGACGACAAGGTGACCTATCAGGGAAATCAGTATTCCGTCTCCACGGCAGACAGCCGGAAGGAAAAGGTGTATTCCTTAACCAGAGACAAAGATGTCGTATACAACGGAAAGTACCTTGGTTCTTACCAGGACACGGAAGAGACGTTTGTTCCCGCCTACGGATCGGTAAAGATTGTTGACAGCGGAAACGGTTTTGATACGGTTATCATCACCGATATCCAGACCATGATGATAAGCAGCGTTGACTACAACGAGCTGGTGATTTACGGTCAGGAGGGCGATACAGCAATCGATTTATCCGACTGTGATGAACCGCTGATCGTAGACAACGAGGAAACACCGTATAAGATGAAGGATATCGTAAAGGGAACGGTTGTATCCGCAATTGTCAGCAAGGATCACAAAATGGCAAAGATTTATATCTCAAACCGCACGGTTGCAGGGCCTCTCTGTGAGGTACGTCAGCATGACTTAAATGCGGATCTGGTAATCGGCGATCGGTTTTACGGCGGCAACGTCCGCGAAACCTACGGCAGCGTTAACGAATATTTTAAGGCGGATCAAATCGCGCTGGGCACGCTCGGAACCTTCCATTTAGACTACCGCGGCAAAGTTGCCGGTTTTGTAATCGGCTCTGCCATTGACGGAGTCGGCTACCTGGTAGACGCAAAATCAACCTCATCGGGATTTGACAGCACGGTCGAGTTTAAGATTTATGACTCCTCCGACAAGCTGGTATATTTAAACGGTGCGGATCGGATCAAAATTGATAACACAACCGTGAAAAAAGCATCGGAGGCTTTGAATATCTTAAAGAAAGGAACCACAGAGGTTGTTTCTCAGTTAATCCTTTATAAGACCGATGCGGACGGAAAGGTTGTTTCGATTGACACCGCTTATAATAAGCAGCCGGGCGCAGCCGTGGATTACCGTACCCTGACGCCGCCGGCGGGCGAGGACAGCAACAGTTTTCGGGTTTCGTTCTCCTGTATTTTGCCGACAACCAACGATGCCGGAACACTGGTAACCAGTGACCGCACGATTGTCTGCAACCCCAACGTCAGAACGTTTGAAAACAAGGTTCTTCTCCGAGACAACCCGACCATATTTGTCGTTCCGCGCGATGCCAAGAATGCGGAGGATGAGATGTTTGTCATGTCCGGCTCTGCATGGGATATCGGCGACGGTAATGCCGCAAAGATTGAGTCTTACAATACGACCGGGGATTCCTTATATGCGGATTATCTGGTAGTATATTCCGATCCCGGCGCCTACGGTACAACCTACATGGACGAATACAAGTACGGACTTGTGACAGAACGCAGAAGCATTTTAAAGGATGACACGGTTACCGAAGAGATCATTCTTGAGGATGGTTCGTCAAGATACACGGATAATCCTGCCATGTTAAACGGGGTCAGCGTTGGCGATTACATCAAATTCTGTCAGGATAAGCACAAATATCTCACCAGAGCTGCCGTTATCTTGTTTGATGCCGATCAAAGAACGGTATCCGGCGGAAATCCCAGTGCCGGCTGGAATGACTATAACCGCATGATGTATGCCGGTGTCTATGAAAGAACGGATTCCATTTTCAAGCTGGTACCGAGCAGCAATCAGCCGGGTGTTGATTTTTCGGAGCAAAATCTTCTGCTGAAAGGCGAGCTGGTCAACGGATCGGGTGCAAAAACCTTCATCTATGATACTGAGCATAAGACCGTAATCGGCGGATCGCAAAAGGAGATTTTAGGGTACAAGGATGCCGGAAACGGATACAGCAACGTTTTGGTTGTGTTTGAAAAATCCATTGTACGTCTGATTATGATTATTGAGTAACATGAAGATGAAAAAAGAGACAAGTTGCTTTGTCTCTTTTTTCACTTGACAAACAATACGGTTTATGATAACTTTTGGAGGACAGGTTATGAATGCAGTCGAGCAATATATTTATGACAATATCGATGATTGTACCAAGGTCAATCGCGAGGATGAGGGGACTTTAATCGGTCTGCCGTATCCGTACAGCGTGCCATCCGTTGGCTTTTTTGACGAGATGTATTATTGGGACACCTACTTTTTTAATCAGGGTCTAAAGCTTACCGGCAGACACCGGCAAGTCAAAAATAATACGGATAATATGCTCTATCTGGTTCGCCGTTACGGATTTATGCCAAACGGAAACAGAACCTCTTTTTTAAAAAACTCGCAGCCGCCGTTTTTGTCTATGATGGTTTTTGACGTCTATGCGCATAGCCGGGATAAGGCGTGGCTGGAGGACGCTTATGCCGCCCTTAAAACCGAATATCGGTTTTGGATGGATCATCGCCTTGCCGCAATCGGGCTGAACCGATACGGGCATAATACGATCCCCAAGGAGGACATTGACGGAACATATCAATATTTTGTGGGCAGAATCGGATATCATCCGAATCTTACGCCGGCCGATGCGGTCAGCGAATTTCATCGAATGTGTGAATCCGGGTGGGACTTAAATCCGCGCTGGGGTCTCGATGGCAAGGATTTTGTTCAGGTTGACTTAAATGCTTTGATGTATCTGTTTGAGAAAAACATGGCCTATTTTTCCAAAGAGCTGGAATGCGGCGAAGACGCGACCTGGACAGAGAGAGCCGACAATAGAAAGATACGCATGCAGCAATTGATGAAGGATGCGGACGGCGTTTATCTTGATTATAACGAAAAGCTGCAAACGCAAAGCAAAATCTTTTCCGCGGCGTCTTTCTACCCATTATTTGTTGGCCTTGCAGATGAGGAAGAAGCGGCAGCCGCAGTTCATGAGCTTCCGCGGCTGGAGAGCGCCTTCGGCGTCTTAACCTGTGAAAAGAATGCGGAAAAGGGCGTTTTCCAATGGGATTATCCCAACGGATGGGCTTGCCTGCAATATATCGTGGTAATGGCGCTGGATCGTTACGGTTACCGGGAGGACGCCGTGCGGATCGCGAAAAAGTATGTCGATCTGGTTGAAAATGTATACGAAAAAACCCATAATTTATGGGAGAAGTATAACGTGATTGAGGGCAGCTGCAACGCAGCATCCTCCCTGAAAACGCCGCCGATGCTGGGCTGGACGGCCGGCTGCTATCTTGCGCTGAAACAGTATATTGAAAAATAAATCATAAGGCAATCGAAAAACAAACCGAAAAGGCAGAAGAAGGAGAAGCTATGAAAAAACTAACCTACGGAACACCAGAAAAATTGGTGCCGACCCGATTTTGCAAAAATTTAAATGTATGCGAAACGGAAGTAAAATATGACACCAATCAAATTCAGTTTCAGGAAACACCGCGCGGCTGCATGCTGGAGTTTCCGCTTTCGGCCGGAGAACAGATTTACGGATTCGGACTGCAGCTGAAGGGATTTAATCATAAGGGGCATAAGCTGCGCTTAAAAACAAATTCCGACCCGGTTTCTTATACCGGGGATTCGCATGCGCCGGTTCCGTTTTTTACCACAACGGGCGGGTACGGTATGTATATTGACACGGCGAGACACATCGAAGTTCACTGCGGATATGTGAAAAAAAGGAATCGCGTTGCAGAGGAAAATAACGATGTCATCACCGATGTTGATGAACTGTACAGCAAGGATAATCTGGACGAGCCGACCGTCATGATGATCGACATTCCGGCTGCAAAAGGAATTGATGTTTACTTATTTGAAGGGAAAAATATTACCGATATCGTAGCCCAGTATAACGTTTTTTCGGGCGGCGGCTGCGAGGTACCCGAATGGGCGCTCGGCGTTTTTTATCGGGCATACGGAAAAAGTACGGGAAATCAAATTATGGAGATTGCCGACTATTTTCGGTCAAACGACATTCCGTGCAGTATCATGGGATTCGAGCCGGGATGGCAGTCCTCCAGCTATTCCTGTTCTTATGTGTGGGATCGGGAGCGTTTCCCCAATTATAAAGAGGTTGTGGGCTATTTAAAAGACAACGGCTTTCATATCAACTTGTGGGAGCATGCCTTTATCCACGCGACATCGCCGATTTATCAAAAAATGTTTGACCTCAGCGGCGATTATGAGGTCTGGGAGGGCTTAGTTCCGGATTTCAGCATGGATGAGGCGCAGGAGATTTTTGCAAAGTATCACCGTGAAAACTTTGTGGATCTGGGAATCGACGGCTTTAAGCTGGACGAATGCGACGATAGTGATTTTGTCAGCGACTGGAGTTTTCCGGACTGCGCGAAGTTCCCCGGCGGCATGGACGGTGAGCAATATCACCAGATGTTTGGCATTTTATATATGCAGGCCATCATGAGGGCTCTTGGAGATCATAAGACGCTCTCCGAAGTAAGAAACGCCGGTGCACTGGCGGCCAGCTATCCTTTTGTGTTATACAGTGACCTATACGACCACAAGGACTTTATACGAGGGACGGTAAACAGTGGATTTTCCGGCATTTTATGGACGCCGGAGCTGCGTGATGCCGCATCGAAAAAGGATTTGCTGCGGCGGATGCAAACCACGGTTTTCTCGGTACAATGCTTAATCAACGCATGGTACTGCGAAGAGGTCCCATGGGCGGAATTTGACTGTGAGGACGAGGTGCGCGCACTTTTAAAAATACGCGAAAGCCTGGTTCCCATGCTGAAAGAGGCATTTGACCGCTATCATAAAAACGGGATTCCGCCGGTAAGAGCACTGGTTTCGGACTATACCGAGGATCAGGAGACCTATCAGATCGATGATGAATACATCTTTTGTGATCGCCTTATTGTTGCGCCCCTCACGGCAGAAAGCGACACGCGTGATGTCTACCTGCCGGAGGGCAACTGGGTTGACTGGTATACCAAGCAGCCGGTTTCGTCCGGGTGGTTTACGGTTACGACAGAATCAATCCCGGTATACGAAAAATTATCATAAACTCTGTAAAAGCGCGAATAGGTTTACATAATATAATTATGTAAACCTATTCGTCATCAATGTCTGATTTTGGCGGCTGCATGGAAGAGAGAGGATTTTGATTGACCGCATCCCGAATCTGATCATTATTGATATGGGTGTAAATTTCTGTGGTTGATAACTGTTTATGACCCAATATTTCCTGCAGAACACGAATATCCACGCCGGACTGATGCATCAGCGTTGCGGCGGTGTGGCGCAACTTATGCGTTGTGTATTTATGGGGATCCAATCCGATTTTTTTGACGTATTTTTCGACCGTATATTGTACAGTTCGACGGCTGATGCGATTTCCGCGTTCCGATAAAAAGAGTGCATTGCGGCCGGCCGCAGTAGCCTTTTGCTCTTTGCGAATCGGCAAATAGGCCTCAATGGCCGACAGACACGCCTGATTTAAGTATACGGTGCGTTCTTTGCCGCCTTTTCCAATTACTACCAATGAGTCTCCGCGGATATCCGTGATATTGATCGAAACCAGCTCAGCAAGCCGCATTCCGCAGTTTAAGAATAAGGTTAGCATACAATAATCCCGTTTTGCGTTCCGCTGATCCGTGGATGCCAAAAGCGTAACGCAGTCGTCTAAGGAGAAATATTTCGGCAGGTGTTTTGGAATTTTCACAGATTCCAGTTCCGCAGTTGGGTTTTCGTCAACCAAATTCGCTTTGCTGCATAAGTATTTATAAAACGACTTTAAAGACGCAACCTTACGGGCGCGTGTTCCGGCGACATTGCCGCGCACGCGGTTGAGATAATTTAAATACTCATACAGGGTGCTGAGCTTTACGGCACGCAGCATGGATAAATCGACATCGTCAATTGAAATTTCATGGAAATCCGTATCGGGATCAACTTTGTGAAAATGAACTTTTAAAAACCGATAAAACGTTTGCAGATCATAAAAATATTCGTCCGCGGTTTTGCGTGACTTGCCCTGAATGCTTTCCATATAAATTAAAAATGACGCAAGCGGTTCCGGCGCGCCGTGATCCAAGGATTTTGCAGATTGCATCAAATCTTCTCCTTTTGGTAAAAACCTCTTCTCGATTGCACAAAATTTTTATTTTGTGCAATGTTTGATATGTCTTTAATATACCTCCTTTTGATCTTGTTTTACAAAAAACATTGATTTTGGCGTTTGAATCAATGAAATCGGACCTTATAATATCTGTAACCGTTCACCAAAGATATGGCGCAGTGTTACAAGAAAATTCTTGTTATTTAAAAATTGACTGCCATAAATCCATATTTGCTGCGGTAAATACAAAATCAGCGTACTCATGATAAAATCCTCGGTATCGGGTGCACTGTCCTGAAACTCCTCCATAAACCGTTTTTTACAATGGGTTGTGATATCCGCGCCGTCCCGGTCATAAAACTGGATTTCTTTATTTGCATGAATCGATACCGTCAGATCCTCAAAACGCGGCTCTTCTGTTTCCACAAAATAGTGCAGCAATTCCAAAAAATCGGAATATTCCTGCCGTGCCGCAAATTCATCAAAACAGTCGTCCAGCAGAAAAATGACATTTTCGCGGTATTCCCATATTGCAAAGCGTAAAAAACCGTCCATAAAAAATTCGTTGTTTTCACAAAAAAACAGGTTCAGCTTTTCTTCCAGCAAACCGCACAGCGCATTTTCTTCTTCACCCAGCTTTGACAGGGCGAAAAAAAAGAATTCGGACTTCTCTTCCTCCTCCAAGGCGAGTTTTGTGAGTAAATTCTGCAATTCAGACATAGAAATTTTTTTATGAATCCAATAGGCCATGAGCGGAGCAAGCCCTGCGAGATGCTTTTTTAAGATTCGGACACTAAAGGCATAGCCCGGAACATGAATCAGCTCCATTTCGTCTTTTGAAAAATAATCCTGCATTTTATGCCAAAAGGTGGATAAATCCGATCCGCAATGTATGATTACTTCTTCCCGATCCATATACGTCGCCTCTCTTCCTATCGTCCTACGGCAGCCTTGATAGACATAATATGTCACTCCATAAGATGGATTATACCTCCCGGATCACATAAACTCAAATTTGAAAATATCATCATAATTTTTGTATGGTGTATTATATGTATCATCACCAAGATGGGTTCCGAATATCAAAATTATTGCAATTATGATTGGGAACTATGAATGGGAACGCAATTTTGTTTTTTGCATACATTAGAGTGACAGGTGCATGATGCGCGCGTGCCCTTTTCATATAGATAACGGCTCCGTCAATTTCGGAGCCGTTTTTCTGTATGATATTTTTATTTTCGCTCAAACTAAGTCTATATAGGTTTAGGTTTATGTGCCAAGCGCTGCGGATTTTCGGTATTGTCTGTAAAATGGATATCCTACAAAAGGAGAGAGAAAATGTCTACCATTCATTGTTCGGAACAAGCTTGTCTTTATCAAAAAGACGGTCTATGCTATCTCAATGTGATTACCAACAAAATAGAACCGCATCCGTCGTCCGCCTGTTTTTATTTTTATAAGGCAAAGAACAACGAGACTAATCCTTTAAAAAACGAAGCGCAAAATCCGTAAAAACAGCAGCGCCGACCGATAGACAGCCTTCATCAATGTCAAAGCGCGGATTGTGGATCGGGGCTGTAATTCCTTCCTTTTCATTACGGCAGCCAAGCTTGAATATGGCGGAGGGAACCGCCTTTGCAAAATAGGCGAAATCCTCTCCGGCCATGGTGGGACGTCCGCCAAAGATACAATTTTCTTTGCCGAGGCAATGGATTGCACTGTCAAAAAGCATGGCGGCAATCTTCGGATCGTTGATAAGCGGCGGATATAATTTTACAAATTCATATTCAAAATCGGCGCCATAGGCCGCGCAAACATGTTTTGTCAGTTCTCCGATTTTGGAGGATAAATGATCGCGCATGGGTTCGTTCAAAGCCCTTGCGGTACCGCTCAGCGTGACCGTGTCCGGAATCACATTGGTTGCATTACCGCCATGAACCGATCCAACGGTAACGACCGCCTCATCAAACGGGTCAATGCTGCGGCTTACAACGGTTTGCAGCTGACAGATCAGCTGTCCGGCAATCACGATGGGATCAATTGCAAGCTGCGGTTCGGCACCGTGGCCGCCGCGGCCGTGAATGGTAATATAAAAATCGTCCGGCGAGGCATACATCGCACCGGCATTGGTTCTGATCGTGCCGACCGCAAGATCGGGATCGACATGCAATGCGACACAGGCGTCAACCGCCGGGTTTTCCAAAGCCCCTTCTTTGATCATGAGTTCCGCACCGCCGGTGGTCTCTTCTCCCGGCTGAAAGGCAATCTTTACGGTGCCGCACCAGTGCTCACGGAGGTTTTGGAGAACCTCACAGACGCCAAGGGCAATGGCGGTATGCGCGTCATGACCGCATGCGTGCATGACGCCTTTATTTTTAGATACATAAGAAACCATATTCTTTTCTTCAATCGGCAACGCATCCATATCAGCGCGAATCAACAGGCATTTCCCCGGTTTTTCGCTCTTTATTTCCGCTAAAATTCCCGTTTTTGCAATTTGGGTGCGATGGGATATTCCCATTGCCGTCAGTCTGGCGCTGACATACTGCATCGTATGATTTTCCTGAAAGGATAGCTCCGGGTGACTGTGTAAATATCTGCGGTCGGCGACCAGCTGCGGCTGCAGCTTGCCGACTTCTTCGATAATATTAAGACTCATGTTCCGTCTCCTCCCCATGAAAATAGTCTAAAACGCTGTTTGCGGCGCTCTTTCCCACGACATTGCAAAGTTCTTGAAAGCTCGCCTCCCGAATACGGTCGACGGTAATAAAGGTGCGCAGCAAATCACGGCGTTTTGCCGCACCGATACCGGGTATGTTTTCCAGTTCGGAATGCATGGCGTTTTTTTCGTGGTTTTTGCGAAATGCGGTGATCGCAAAGCGATGCACCTCATCCTGCATACAGGTTAAAAAGTGAAAAAGATCGCCGTCTTTGTCGATGCAAATCTCCCTGCAATCATCGGTCAGCCCCCGCGTACGGTGCTTATCATCCTTTACCAAGCCAAAAACAGGAACCTCTTCTCCCAGCGTTTCCATCAGGAGGCGAATCGCGGCAACATGCCCCTTTCCGCCATCGAGCAAAATCAAATCGGGCAGCGGCAAGAACTTGGCGTCCTCTTCCTTCATTTCGCCCGTTCGGATTGCCTCATCTTCCTGGTACGCGCGGCAAAAACGCCGATAGATGACCTCTTTCATACTTTCGTAATCATTCGCGCCTTCAACCGTCTTAATCCGAAAACGGCGATAGTTTTTTCTCGATTCTTTTGCATTCACATAAACAACGCACGCGCCGACGCTTTGCGTCCCGGATATATTGGAAATATCGTAACTTTCAATCCGAAACGGCGTTTTGGAAAGCGACAAAACCTCGGTTAACTGTTTGAGTATTTCGTTTGCCTTCAAGCGTTCCCGGTCGCGTTTAAAGCGATGCTTTTGCAGCGATTCTTCTGCGTTTTTGTTCACCATCTCAATTAAGGAAGCCTTTTCACCGCGCTGCGGATGATGCAGGGTAATTTTGTGGTTTACCTTTTGCGTCAGCCACTTTTCCACCTCCTGCATATCCTCAAAGGGAACCGGCACTAAGATTTCCTGCGGAATCATGGTCGCATTAAAATAATATTGCTTGATAAAGCCGGAAATCAGTTCCTCACGGTCGTGATCCTCTGTCGGAAAGACATAGTATTCCGAGCCGGAAATTTTGCCGTCACGCATATAAAATATCTGAACGCAGCTTTCCTTTTCGTCCTGGAAGATGCCGAGAATATCGCGGTTATTTTCTTTGGTAGAGATGATTTTTTGCTTATCACCCAGGATTTTCAGACTTTCAATTTTGTCACGGTACCGCGCCGCGCGTTCAAATTCCAGACAATCGGAGGCCTCGTGCATCTTTTCGGTCAGCTCTTCGATAATTGCATGGTATCTCCCCTCCAAAACGGCTGAAATCCGATCGAAAACCTCACGGTATTCCTCTTTTGAAATCTTCCCGTCACAGGGCGCGGAGCACTGCTTCATATGATAATACAGGCACGGCCTGGATTTTCCGATATCCTTCGGCAAGTTTTTATTGCAGCTGCGTACTCTAAAAATGTGTCGGATCGTCTCCAGCGTATCGCGCACCATAAAGGAACTCATATACGGGCCAAAGTATTTTGCGCCGTCCTTTATAATCTTTCGCGTCATATAAATGCGCGGAAAATCCTCCTGCATGGTGATTTTAATATAGGGGTACTGTTTATCGTCTTTTAGTAAAATATTGTATTTGGGG
>OLOI01000330.1_pt1 | contig 48993 bp, 46 predicted proteins | sample 1672131 | NCBI WGS metagenome assembly OLOI01 (sample SAMEA3136651, study PRJEB25190) | human gut metagenome
TGGCATCACAAGTTCACATTTCTGACATATTTTTCTGCTACACTGCGGATAGATGAGTGATGACAGTTGCCGCGCTGCGGCAGATGAGGAGGCTATATGGACAGACAGAAGATTCTTGTGGTAGACGATGAAAAGAGTATCGTCGATATTTTAAAGTTAAATTTACAAAACGAAGGATATACGGTATATGAGGCGTATGACGGTGAAGAGGCGGTTTTAAAAGCTTCTAACATTGAGCCGGATCTGATTTTGCTGGACGTTATGCTTCCGAAACTGGACGGATTTTCGGTCTGTAAAAAAATCCGCGAAACGTCATCCGTACCGATTTTGATGATTACTGCGCGTGAGGAAGAAGTGGACAAGGTACTGGGCTTGGAACTGGGCGCCGATGACTATATCACAAAGCCTTTCAGCGTACGTGAATTGATGGCGCGCATCAAAGCCAACATGCGCCGCCAGGAACAGGAAACGCAGAACGCAGACGATAACGATATCATTCATGTCGGTTGCTTTACCCTTGACTGCAACCGTTATGAGTTGTATAAAAACGGTCAGCTGATCGACCTGACTGTGCGTGAATTTGAGCTGATTAAGTTTTTATCCGCGCAGCCCAACAAGATTTATTCCCGTAAATCTCTGCTTGAATATGTCTGGGATTACGAATACTACGGCGATGTCCGTACCGTGGATGTTACCGTGCGCCGCGTGCGGGAAAAGATCGAGGATGATCCCTCCCAGCCGCGTCATATCATGACAAAGCGCGGCGTTGGTTATTATTTTGCGATCTAAGCCGAATTTGCCGCGCAAAGCTGCTGCGACCAAGTGTTACCAGATGATAAAAAGCCGGCGTGTGCCGGCTTTTTCCATGCACCTTAGATGCCGAAAGGAGTTTTAGCATGATTCATATTTCTCTTATTTGCGTTGGAAAGATCAAAGAAAACTATTTTACGGCGGCCATCCAAGAATACGCAAAGCGCCTGCAACGCTATTGCAAGCTCTCTGTCATCGAGGTCAAGGACGAGGCAACGCCGGATGCACCCTCTCCGCGTGAGGCAGAACAAATCCTTGCAAAGGAAGGGCAGCGCATTCTTGAGAAAATCCCCTCCTCCGCCCATGTCACCGCGCTCTGCATTGAGGGAAAGCCGATGTCCTCGCCGGCATTTGCCGCATCCATTGCCGATTTTATGGCAAACGGCGTCAGCCAGCTCGTCTTTGTCATCGGCGGTTCTCTGGGACTCAGCGATGCCGTAAAACGCCGTGCCAATCAAAAACTGAGCTTTTCGCCGATGACGTTTCCGCATCAGCTGATGCGCGTTGTTTTGCTGGAGCAAATCTACCGCGCCATGAATATCAATCACGGCGGAAAATATCATAAATAGCTGCGGCAAAGCAGTGATTGACACGGACTGCCCAAAAGCATAAATCCGTCTCTCAAAATCGGACTCTCATTCTTTTGTTTTAGCCAGATTTAAATTTGCCGGATTTTCAAGTAAAGCGCCCTTCTCGCTGAATCTGGAGCCGTGGCAAGGACAGTCCCAGGAATGTTCTGCGGCGTTCCATTTCAGCGCACATCCCAAATGCGGACAACGTTTTACCGTTGGGGTAAAGAAATCCAGGATCACCTCTCCGGCGTTGCAAAACAACTGCCTGTGCCAAATACTGCGCTGGGGCGATAGAATTTTTTCCATTTCATTGTCACGTTCCAAAATCAAATCACGCAGCAGCATTGCCGCACTCATGGAGGCGGTCATGCCCCATTTGTTAAACCCGGTCGCAACATAGTAATCCGGGGTAAGCGCCGAGTATCTTCCAACATAAGACAGTCCGTCCAGGCTCATACAATCCTGTGCTGCCCACGCAAAATTTTCTTTTGCGTACGGAAAGTAGTGCGATGCAAAGCTTTGCAGCTCCCTCCATCCGCCGCATTTTCTCCCGGTTCGGTGCGCACCGCCGCTCAGTAGCATATATTCTCCCTGTGATCTTGCCGATACGCCGTTTCCGTCACCGTTGATATACATTCCGTGCAGACGCGGTGCATTTTTAAGCGCCAGTGTATAAGAGCGATTTTGGTACAGCTTTAGATAAAATCCGCCGATGCGATCCAGAAACGGAAAGTGGGTCGTCAGGATGATTTTCTTTGCGGTAATGGTTCCGCGGTCATAGACCGCCTTTTTTCCCGTGATATTTTTGATTCTGGTATTTTCATAAAGGTGAAGCCCCCGACTGATTCCCCGAATAAACTTTAAGGGATGAAACTCGGCCTGCTTTTTCATTTTCACCGCGCCAAGTGTTGCAAACGGAAGCTCTGTCTGTGAGACAAGCTCCGCATTTCCGCCCAGCGAGCGGATCGTTCTAACCTCCGTCTCCGGCTTTTCCCGATCCTTCATGGTGTAGGTATACGCCGTTTTCCGCCGAAAATCGCAATCTACATTCTGCGCGATATTTGCGTAACGTTCCAGCGCCGATTCGTTGGATTCCAAATAGAGTCGCGCCGCGTCTCTGCCAAGCTTTTGTATAATGTTCTGATAGGTAAATCCCTGCAATACGGAAATTTTTGCCGTTGTCTTTCCCGTGATGCCTTCGCCGATTCTTCCGGCGTCAACCAGGCAGTAGTCAAGACCTGTCCAGCTTAAAAAATAGGCACACAAAAGGCCGCACATTCCTCCGCCTACAATTAACACATCCGTTTTACAGTCGCCGGAAAGCGGCGGATACTGCGGCATTTTAATATCCTCATTCCAAATTGTCTGCTGCATTTTAGATCTCCATTCTCTGTTTTTTTTAGTGTTCCAAAATCAGAGAAAAAAATGCAGCACTTTGGCTTTATGCCAGAGTGCTGCATCCTTCAAACCAAAATGCTGCAAAAATTTAAACTTACAAAGTTACTCGTCCGATCCCTCCGGCAGTCTGCCGGTCTCCTCTCCCGACGGCAGGGCTGAAATTTCGGCCTTTTGCCACGGCATCTGCCACGCGGGAATCTTGTTTTTCTTCTTCAGGAACCGATATCCAAGCAGCAGCGCCAGGAGGATAATTGCAATTCCCATGAAAAGCAAAATCCAGAACCCTATGCCGTGTCCTTGGTGTAATACCACAAAATCCTGTTCTTCGTCCAGCGAAAAAATCAAGTAATTACCGTCTCTCTCACAGTCAATCACTTCATTTTTCCCGTTCTTTACAATCGCGATTTTATCTCCCTTGCCGGACTTATCGCGGACGTGGACGCGGAGCTTTCCCTGGTATTCCGGCGAAATACGAAACGTGTAGCCGGCAATCTTCCGATAAGGCCGATCGATGGGCAGCGCCCAGTCGATCACGCTTGCAGTCAGCGTTGTACCGTCTTGAAAATTCCCCTCCACCAATAAAACCGGTGGATTTTCCGAGGTTGCAATTGTGGTTGTCGCATCCTGATAATCGGCATAAAACGCGGTATTTCTTCGGATTGGCTGCGTCACATCCTTATCCCACTGCGGACAAAAGCCGTCTTTCTCCTGAAGTACCGGGATCATTTCTTTGGAGAGTACAGTGTCATAATCCACAGTATAATGTGCCAGCTGCTGATCGTCCTGATAAAAGGAAACCTGAAAATGGAATCTTGCCATCTCTGCCGATTTTCCTTGCAGCAAACTTGCGTTGTGGGCGTTATCCGCATGGGCAATGGCTGCGATTTGCGGCAGGTAGATATCGTCACTGCCCATCACCCAATCCTCTGCCGCAAAGCCTGCATAAGCAGCCGGCAGCGTACCGGTTCCGACCATCTCCGCCGCCGGCAGTGCAACAGCGGCAGACTCAAAATCGGCGCCGTCCATTCCCGACAGACCCTCGCTGATAAAATAGTTATTCTCAATCGTCCCCGTTACCATTCCGGCGATCGCGCCGTGATGCTCCGCCTCGGTCTGATAGCGCGGCAGGGTATAGCTTTGCCTAATGTTTTTTCCCTTGCCGGCAATACCGCCGATATAGTTTTTCGCCTCTAAATCCGTAATGGCAACGCAGCGTTCGATACTTCCGTCATGGTAACCGGCAATGCCGCCTGCGTATTCACCGTCGGTCACCTTAATTTCACCGCCGGCAGCCGAGTCATAAATCCAGCCGATCGGGGCGCTCCCGGCAATACCGCCGGCATACCCCTCTTTTGCAGTCACATTCTGTGAGGCGATACACTCCCGTATTGTTGCTTTTACATATCCCTTTAAATCCACAATATCGGGGTTAGACAGTTCTACATTTTCTCCGTCCTTGACCGAAGATTCCACGCCGACATTCCCGGCGATGCCGCCGGCATAGCTGCCGCCGTTAATCTCGCCTTCGTTATAGCATTGGTCGATGATTGCCATATCGACCCATTCGCTGCCCACCGCACGGTAGAGCGGCGCCTCAACCGAGACAACCTTCTCCTTCTCGTCCGCATAAACGGTTGTGGTAAAGCGGTCAATCCACCGATCAAACCATGATGACAAAAATCCAACCGTCTTTTGGGCACTTTCATTGGAGGGTTTTTGCGGAAGCTTTTGGAGCAAATCATCCAGCAGCTTGTGCAGCTTATCAATGGCATCACGTATTTTTTGAATCCGATCCGAAACATCCTGCATCACACGGTCAACCCGATTCAGCGGCCCGGTGATCGCATCCGAAATATCTGCAAAATCACGGCGGAGCGAACGCGACAGTTTCAAAATCTCGTCATGAATATCTTTCAGATCATCCTGCGCCGGGATTAAATAGTCATTTTCCAGGCGGTCTAAATCGTCCAGCCTTTGCTGTAAATCATCAAGGCGCGCCCTTGCATCCTCCATGCCGGTGTCAACATTTCCGGAAAGGCTGGACGCCATTTCATCGATGCCGCTTGCCGCGTCTGCAATACCGTCCGCTGCACCGCTGATACGGTCTAGGGTATCCGGCAGCGTATCTGTGGCAGAGCGCACCTTATCCATGGTCTCGTTGACCCGATCAAGCTCCTCACCGCTCAGACGGTTAGTAAGATTCGTCAATGAATCGGTCACCGAAAGAATCCCGTCCTCCAGCTCGCCGATTTTACCGCCGCCGGATCGCAGTGACGATGCAGCGCTTGCCAAATCTCCCGTTACCGAATGAATATCGTCTAATATGCCGGTCGTTTTATCGCCGACCTTGTCCGCATAATTTTCAATCTTTTCTTTGGTTTGCTTATAATCGTCAACACCGGTCTGTACCAAATCCTTGATCCCCTCTGCGGAGAGATCGATATCCGTAAACGGCTCAAAACGGCCGGCAATGCCGCCTACGTTTTTGCGTCCCCAGACCGTCTTATAGTTATTGCATGCGGTAATCCGACCCTTTTGCCGCCCGGCAATACCGCCGATATTATTGCCGATTCCGTTGGTGCCGATCTCGCCGCCGTTGTTGCAGCCGCGAATCAAACCGCTGTTCTTTCCGGCGATGCCGCCGATGTCTGAATAGACCGCGTCCAGCTCCTGATTCACTGCGCCAAAATTGCCGGAGCTTTCAATCCTTCCGGCGTTATTGCCGACTACGCCGCCGACCTGGGACTTGCCGACAACTGCGGCATCGTTGGTGCAATAGTCAACCACGCCGCTGACACGGTTTTCACCCACAATGCCGCCGACTGCGGTATCGCCCGTGATTTTCCCGTGGAACACGCAGCCAACCACCGATCCGTAGTTGGTTGCCACAATACCGCCGACATTGGTGGTGGTTTCTGTGTCATCCTCATATTTTAAGCCAAAGCTTTTTGCCATGTTGGAAAGGGTGCTTTTAAAACCTGTAGATGCCTTTTGCTCCGGCACGACGTTAATCTCGCCGGAAAGCGTCAGACTCCTTACCGTTGCATTTTCGGCCAGGCGAATGATAAACGCCTTTTCGGAACCCTTTTCTTCCAAGACAAAATTACTGATGGTATGGTTATTTCCCTCAAACGTCCCGGAAAAGACAGCAATCGGTTTGATGCTCTCTCCGGCCAAATCGATATCGTTATTTAAAATGATCTTTTTATCCTTTGAGTACGCATCATAGACACAATTGTTTGCCAGATTTTTTAAATCCTCTGCCGTACTGATGCTGATGACGCTCTCGTCCGCTGCGATATTGGCATAAGGAACCGCGGCAAAAAGTACCGCCGTCAAAAGAATGCAGGATACAATCCGGCGGCAGCCTCGTTTTGTGATGCGCGTCATTTTTGTGTATTTCCTTTTCTGTAAAGTTGCTCGCCCCTTTCTATCCATTCTCCGTCTCGGTATCCGCTGTCGGTTCCGGCGGCTTTCCGTCCGTAATGGCCGGCGGCTTGTTTACCGAAGTGCCGACATCGACCTTTGCATGAATTTCACCGCGGATCACGCCGTGCAGACTGCCGTCAACAAAGCCGTTGATGTATCCGCGCACTCTGCCGTTGACATATACAATGCCGTTTTCGTCTGCCTGCGGCGTCTTATCTTTGTTGCTGCGCTCAAACGCGCCCTTATCCACCAGCTTATCGCATACGACCATGATCTGGGGCAGCACAAGCATAACCAGGATAATGGAAATCAACGTGCCGCGGCCTAAGCAAATGCCAAGCGACGCAATCGTCGGATCGGATGACTTTAAACCGACCAAAAATCCCGCAACCGTCATAATACTTCCGGAGGTGAAAATTGTCGGGAAGCCCTCGTTCAGCGCCTGTACCGCCGCATCCTCCACCGGTTTTTCCTTTTTCAGTCCAAGGTATCGGTTTGCAAAAACGATCGCATAGTCGATGGTTGCACCCATCTGGATTGAGCTGACGACCAAATAACCAAGGAAGTAAAGCGGCTTTCCGGTCAGGTACGGGAAAGAGAAATTCATCCAGATACTGCCCTGTATGGTGAGCACCAGCAAAAACGGTACCACCGCCGACTGGAAGGTAAACAGCAAAATGATAATTACGGCCAAGAGCGTTAAGATACTGATTTTATTATTATCGCCGCTAAACGAATTCTTTAAATCAAGGCTGCTCACCGTATTGCTGGCAAGGATCGGATCGTTATAAAACCGTTTTACCTCCTTGCGCACATCGTCGGTCAGCGTCACATTATCATCGCTTTCAATTTCGCCGGAATAGGTAAAGATCAGGCGCGAATAATTCTCGCCCTCCAGCTGCGCTCTCGCATCGGAGAGGGTATCGTAGAGTTCATTGACCTTATCGGTCATCTCATCATCCAAGGAAATAACGCCCAGATTCATTTGTTCATGGACAAAGAGGAACAAATCCAATATGCGGATCTGGTATTCGTCCGAGTTTTGAAAGATCGACTGATACTGTTTATGGGATGCGCCGTACGCCTGGTATAAAATCCGGCACATCTCAATGTCAATGCCGGTCAGCTCGGAAAATTGCAGCGGCGTAATGGCATCTGTTAGCATATAATCATCGTTAATTTTGGTATTGGAAAGACCAAGCGCCGATGTAATACCCGGCATCTGTTCCACATTTTCCAGAATTTTTGCCTCTTTTTCATATTCTCCTTTCGGGATGACAACCGCAAGCGTGTTATCCGTATCAAAGGTGTTTTGAATCTTTTGTTTTGCCAGACTGTCCTCATTCAGCTTACTTGCGCTGACCGAACTGGTATCAAACGCATAATCACACTTTGACGAGAAAAAGATACAGCCGACCGTCAGCACCAAAAACACAATCGGCACCACGTTACGCAGCTTTAATCCCTGTCTTCCGAACTCGCTGATGTCCGGCACAAAGGATTTGTGTTCTGTCTTGTCGATCCACTTTGACGCCATCAGCAAGAGACCCGGCATCAGGAAAAATACGGTGATAAGACTGCACAAAATACCCTTACAAAGCACCATGCCCATGTCCTGTCCGATTTTCAGCTGCATAACCACCAGGGCGGCAAGTCCAGCGATGGTAGTCAAGCTGCTGGAGCTGATCTCCAAAATTGCCTTTGACAGAGCGGCCACAATGGCGTCATAAGCATTTTTGGTTCGCTTTTCTTCTGCGAAACGGTGCGACAAAATAATTGCGTAGTCGATTGCCAAAGCCAGCTGCAGCACCACCGCAATGGATTTTGTGATATAAGAAATCTCGCCAAACCAATAGTTGGTTCCCATGTTTAAAAGCGCACTGACGCCGAATACGGTAAGGAAAACAGGAACCTCCATAAATGACTGCGAGGTAAAGAGCAGCACGGCAATAATGACTAAGACCGCGTAGATCAGGATCATATTCATTTCCTGATTGATGTTTCGGTTGCTGCTGTCTACCGTTGCGGAATAGACATAAGTTTCATAATCCTTCAGTTCTTCCTTGATCTGATCCAGAATAGAAAGCTCCTTATCATTGTCATTTAAAAGCTCCAGCGTCACCTTTAAAAGCGCGGAGGAACTGCGAAAATAGTCCGAGTTATTTTCAAACTCCACTTTTTTTACGCCCTCGATGCCGCGGATTTTTTCTGCTGCCTGCTCGGCGTACTCCGCCGTTGTGTTTGTCAGCATGACCTGCGCCGTGTCATAGGTCGTAAACTCCTCCTCCATGATATCAAGACCCCGCCTGGTTTCGGTGTCCTTTGGCAGGTAAGATGTGATGTCGGTATTGACCTTGACCTTCGGAATGGATATCACACACAAAAATAAAGCAAGTCCGAAAAAGATATAAACCGCCTTGCGTTTATCAATAATCAATTTTGCGAAGCGTTCCATGGGATTATTGTCCTTTTTCATAATTCGTCTCCTATTGTGATGCCAAAGCGTCTATGTACTGCACGTTGTGTCGCATTTTATACAGATTGCAAAACATATTCTAATTTCTGCGATTCTGCCGATTTACTGCTTAAAGTATACGACCGCAAAGATAAGAATACAACCGTCGATTTTCTATATTTGTCAAGATAAAAGACACAGTTTAAAAACTGTACACCATTTTTGTATAAAATCTGCTTGACTCTGTGAGGAAAATGCGGTATGGTAGACAAAAGGAAACATAAAAAGGGGAGGCCTTAGGCTTATGTCTGAAAAGAAAGAGGATCTAAGAATCCGCCGGACGCGAAAATTATTATCCGGGGCGCTCGTCGATCTCATGAAGAAAAAGCCCTTTGAAAAAATTACGGTACGGGATATCTGCGATACCGCCATGGTACACCGTTCCACCTTTTACACGCATTTCAGCGACAAATATGAGCTCTTGCAGTACTGCCTGGGCGATTTTAAAAGCGTTTTCGACCAGACCGACATCACCGAAAACAGTCTGGACGGCTATCGCGCCTATTATTTAAAGGTCGCAAGAGAAATCGCAAAAGAAATCCAAAACAATCGGGATATGTACCGCGCATTTGTAAAAAAGAATCATGAAGAATCGATTATGCAGCGATTCCATCGCGAGTTGGAGCTTTTGATTTTAAAAAAGCTGAAAAAATGCGAGCCGCAGCTGGTTTTGCCGGTTCCGCCCGATTTTTTAGCAACCTTTTATTCCGGCGCATGTATGAGTGTTCTGGTTAAATGGTTAGAATCCAACGATACCTATCATACAGAGGAAATCATCCACTATCTTGATATTCTGATTCAAAAACCATTCTAAAAAGCCTGTTTTACTGTCGAACTGACAAAAAAAGCGATATTGCGTCAAATCGTAATATCGCTTTTTTATGATCATAAAATCTCCATCGTACGGATACGAATATCCTGCGTCGGCGTTCCGCCCTCCGGGCCGGTGCGCTCAACCTCTAAGAATGCGTCCACGGTTTCCATGCCTTCCGTCACCTGACCGAAAGCCGCATACTGACCGTCCAAAAAGTCGGCGTTGTCATAGCAGATAAAAAACTGGCTGCTTGCCGAGTCGGGATTCATCGAACGCGCCATTGAAATCACACCGCGCTGATGCGAAAGCGTGTTCTGCGCGAAGCCGTTTCCGGAAAATTCGCCGTAAATCGTCTCTTTGCTGCCGCCCATACCGGTACCGGTCGGGTCGCCGCCCTGTGCCATAAACCCATCAATGACACGGTGGAAAATCAACCCGTCATAAAAGCCCTCACGTACCAGCTTTTCAAAATTTTCGACCGTTTTGGGGGCGTATTCCGGCATAAGCTCGATCACGAACTGATTGCCGTTCTCCATCGTCACTTTTACTTTTGTATGCTCCATGATTATTCTCCTCCTGCGTTGCTGTTGTTAGTTGCCGTTTTACTGTTTTGCGCCTGCAAATCGCTTTGTGCCTTTGCAGCGTCCTTCATCACATCTGCGACGGAAATCTTGTTTATCACATCGTCGAATTTTTCAATCGATGCGTTTTCCAGCCAATAGTTTTGCAGCTCTGCAAGACCGGCAACACGCTTGATGATATGATATCCGTATTCCGTCTCCACAATGTCGCTGACCTCGCCGCAGTCTAAGTCAAATGCTGCGTTCTCAAACGCCTCTACCATTTCGCCGCGGCCAAAGGTATAGCCGGATTCATCCTCGCCCGGATCCTCGTTATATTCTTTCATCAAAGCGTCAAAATCTTCACCGGCCTTGACGCGCTTTAACACTTCTTCGATCGTGGCTTTCGGATCGGAAAACTTTTCGCTATCATTTTTAATCAAAATATGCTTTGCCGTCACCTTGGTGTCGCTTTTATGAGCTTTCAGCACATCCTCACTGACCGTGTAATCCTGAAAATTAGCGCTGATTGCGTCCTCTGCCTTTTGTGCCGCAAAGACGTGCTTTGCCAAGACCTTATAGTCGTCCACAGACGAAATACCAAGGGCATTTGCGTTGAGCAAAAACGACTCTTCTCCGTTTTTGGTCACAAAATCATCAATGGATTTTAAATTCTGGTTTTCTTCATCCTCGGTATAGGTAACACCCTTTTCCGCCGCTTTTTGAATCATAATCTGTTCGGTCAGAACCGTATTGAGGGCATCCTCCATCACGGCATCCCGGAGCGTCTGGCCGGACTCCGTTTTTTGCTTCCAGTCAAAGGAGGCAAGATCCGGCTTTTGATCGATGCGATATGCACGCAGCGTTGCCGCGTTGCAAATATAATATCCAAGCTCACCGGCCGTAATGCTGTCGCCGTTAATGGCGGCAACGGCCGCATCGTACGCCGGTTTTTCTGTATTTTGTGTACTCTCTGCCGTGCTTTGGTTATCGCCGCCCTTACATCCTGTCAGCGTTGAAAAGCACAAAACCGCAGCTGTCGCCAGTATCAACGTGTTTTTTAATTTCATTCCATTCCCTCGCTTTGTTTTCCGTCATTTTGGATTTTATTATACCCAAAATCGGCCGAAAAGTCAACCGTCTTTTCTTAAAAAACACCCCTTGTCCTTTCGGACAAGGGGCATGTAACATTGCTTAGTACATTCCTGCACCGGCACCTGCCATTGCGGCAGCTGCAGCAGCGTCACCGGCAGGATCCGGCTTATCTGCAACCACGCTCTCGGTGGTCAGAATCATCGATGCGATACTTGCGGCATTCTCAAGAGCCGATCTTGTAACCTTGGTAGGATCTACGATACCGCCCTTAATCATATCCATGTATTCACCGATCAGTGCGTTATAGCCAACGCCCTTTTCGCTTGCCTTGATCTTGTCAACAATGACACTGCCCTCAACACCGGCGTTGTAAGCGATCTGACGAACCGGCTCTTCCAGTGCGCGAAGTACGATCTGTACGCCGGTCTTTTCATCGCCCTCGCTCTTGTTAAAGAGCTCTTCGACTGCCGGAATTGCGTTAATGAATGCGGTACCGCCGCCGGCAACAATGCCTTCTTCCACTGCGGCACGGGTTGCAGCCAGAGCATCTTCGATTCTCAGTTTCTGCTCTTTCATCTCAACCTCAGTTGCGGCACCAACCTTAATCACTGCCACACCGCCGGCCAGCTTTGCCAGACGTTCCATCAGTTTTTCCTTATCAAATTCCGAGGTAGTCTCCTCAATCTGTGCACGGATATTGGCAACACGGCTTGCGATTGCATCCTTATCGCCCATACCGTCAACGATAATGGTGTTCTCTTTCTGAACCTTTACCTGACGTGCACGACCCAACTGATCGATGGTGGTATCCTTCAGTTCCAAGCCAACCTCTTCCGAGATTACCTGACCGCCGGTTAAGATTGCGATATCGGTCAGCATTTCCTTTCTTCTGTCACCAAAGCCCGGTGCCTTTACAGCAACACAGGTAAAGGTGCCGCGCAGCTTGTTGACAATCAGCGTAGAAAGCGCCTCGCCCTCGATATCCTCAGCGATAATCAGCAGCTTTTTGCCGGACTGTACAATCTGCTCCAAAAGCGGAAGAATCTCTTGAATATTTGAAATCTTTTTATCGGTAATCAGGATATAAGCGTCATCGATTACGGCTTCCATCTTATCGGTATCGGTTACCATATACGGCGTAATATAGCCGCGGTCAAACTGCATACCCTCTACAACTTCAGAGAAAGTCTCTGCCGTCTTGGACTCTTCTACCGTGATAACGCCGTCATGCGTTACCTTTTCCATTGCATCGGCAATCAATTCACCGACACTGTCGCTCGCCGCAGAAACGGAAGCAACACGTGCAATGTCATCTCTGCCGTTCACTTTCTGGCTGCCGTCTACGATTTCTTTGACAGCGGCATCAACGGCTTTTGCCATACCCTTGCGGACAATCATCGGATTGGCACCGGCTGCAACGTTCTTCATGCCTTCCCGTACCAGAGCCTGCGCCAAAAGCGTTGCGGTCGTGGTACCGTCACCGGCGATATCGTTGGTCTTGGTCGCAACTTCCTTTACCAGCTGCGCGCCCATGTTCTCAAACGGATCTTCCAGTTCGATCTCCTTTGCGATCGTAACACCGTCATTGGTAATCAGCGGTGCGCCGTATTTTTTATCCAAAACAACGTTTCTGCCTTTCGGACCAAGGGTTACCTTGACTGCATTTGCCAATTGATTGACACCGCTCTCCAAAGCGTGTCTGGCCTCTTCACCAAATAAAATTTGTTTTGCCATTTGTATTACCTCCCAATCAGTCTTAGTCTACTTTTGCCAAAATATCGCTCTGCCGTAAGATGGTGTATTCCACGCCATCCAGCTTTACTTCGGTACCGGCATACTTGCTCATCAATACCTTATCGCCGACTGCAAGCTCCATCTTTACTTCCTTGCCGTCTACAACGCCGCCCGGCCCAACGGCTACAACTTCCGCTACCTGCGGTTTTTCCTTTGCGGAACCTGCCAGGATAATTCCGCTTTTTGTGGTTTCCTCTGCCTCCAGCATTTTGATGACAACTCTGTCGGCTAATGGTTTAATATTCATTGAATAGGACCTCCTTATCGATTCGCACTTTTGTTATTAGCACTCTAACTCTATGAGTGCTAACACATGTATCATACAAAAATCCGCCCTATAAAGCAAGCTCAGTGAATCACGGTTATTTGGAATTAAACGGGATTATCGTAAATTTTCTTACTCTTTTAACGCTTTCCGGCAATTTCCTTTTTTTGCAAATTTATTTTGTAATTGATCGGATTGCAAAGTCTGATACGCTTGTTTAAACCGTATTTTGTTTGGCTCCCTTTCGACCGGTCAAAATCTTTCTGACGATATCGAGAGGAATCACCGTAACGGCCATCGAAAGCACCAAAATCCATTCCGAAAAGGTAAGTCCCGCGGTACGAAGCAGCGCGCCGCCGTAATAAGTCATCAAAACCTGGGTAACACCGATTCCCAGCATGACAACCAGAAACTGCTTGTTAAGCGCGAGGTTTTCCATAAGGTCAATGCTGTCCGTGCGCGCATTAAAGGCGTTAAAGATACCGATAAAGATAAAAAAGGTAAAATAGCCCGTGTAAAAATAGATGTCACCCTCGGACGGACGAAAGCATTGGTGAATCATTGGCGAGATAAAGATTATCAGGCTCAGCGCGGAGATATAAAATCCGTTCCATATAATTGCGCTCCACATCTTAGTATCTAAAATTGCCTCATCACGGCGCTTTGGCCGCTCCAGCAGAAACCGTTTTAACGCCGGTTCACCGCCGAACGCGATGGCGGCCAAGCTGTCAATCATTAAATTTGTCCATATCATTTGCGAGATGTTGAGCGGTTTTTCTACCCCGGCAATCGGCCCTAAGATGGAGATCGCAACGGCGGCAACATTGATTGTCAGCTGAAACTGAATAAACCGTTTGATGCTGTGATAAATCGTTCTGCCGTAGAGTACCGCGTTGCGGATCGAGAAAAAGTTGTCATCTAAAATGACAATGTCACCGGCCTCTTTGGCAACCTCTGAACCGGAACCCATGGCAAAGCCGACGTCCGCCCGTTTCAGCGCCGGCGCATCGTTGACGCCGTCTCCCGTCATGCCGACCACGAGATTCATTTCCTGGGCAAGGCGAACCAGGCGGCTTTTATCGGTCGGCAGCGCCCTGGCTACCACGCGGAGATCAGGAAGAATCTTTTGAATCTCCGCATCACTCATGGCACCAAGCTCCGCCGAGGATAATACGATATCTTCCTTCTTTGTATATAGCCCGGCGTCCTTTGCAATTGCGAGCGCGGTTTCCTTTCTGTCGCCGGTAATCATCACAACCTGAATCCCGGCACGCTGCATTTCTTGGATGGCAAGACGCGCTTCTCGGCGCACTTCATCACGGATTGCCACAAATCCGATAAAGATCATTTCGTCCGGCAGCGTCTCTCCCTGCAGGTTGGTGTCCGCTGCGGTCAGTGCAAGCAGACGAACCGCATTCTGCGCCAGCCGATTCATCTCCCGTTCGATTTGGCTTTTATGCGAGAACGGAACGGCCTTTCCGTCGGCATTATAGCAGCGCTTGCACCGCGGCAGCAAATATTCGGGTGCGCCCTTAAAAAAGGTTTTACAGTCTGTCCCCTGAACCTGTACCGCGGAAAATTTCCGTTCGGAAGAAAACGGAATATTCACTGTGACGTCAATCCCCTCCATCGGGATCGCGTACGGGTCAATGGCACGAAAAAGCGCCTTTTCGGTTGCGTTGCCGCCGATAATCTTTTTGCCCGAAAATTTGGCGGCGGAATTTAGCATAATACAATGTCCCATGATTTTCTTTAGTGCGCCCGGAAGGGCGGAAAACGCGTCATACGATGTTCCGGTGCCGTCCATCCAGGCGATCACGTCCAGGCGCCCTTTGGTGATTGTCCCCGTTTTATCGGAAAACAAAATATTGACGCTGCCGGAGGTTTCAATACCAATCAGCTTTCTTACCAGCACCTTGGATTTTAACATCTTTTTCATATTGATGGAGCAGACAATGGCGATCATGAGCGGCAGCCCCTCCGGCACCGCAACCACAATCACGACAATTCCGATGATGAGCGAGGACACCAGATCCGATACGACCTGGGCATAGTCCTGCAAATAGCGGAGCGTGGCCTGCATCTGAAACCCCTGATCCAGCACCGCCTTTTGGAGAAACGACAGCACAACCAGCGCCGCTGCGCTGATGTAGCCGAATTTGCTGATCGACTGAGCAAGCCCCCGCAGCTTTATGGTGAGCGGACTGTCGGGAACGTCCGTCTGGGTTTCCGTTGTCATTCTGCCGTAAACCGTCTGATCGCCCACCGCATCAATTCGCATGGTACATTCGCCGCTGCAAACAACGCTGCCGCGGTACAGACTCCGGGGATTCCAAAAGTCCACCAGCTGCGATTTCGGTTTTAATACCTCACCGGCCTTTTTGGTTACCTCTTTGCTCTCACCGTTGAGCGGCGACTGATCGACCGTGATATGACCGCTGACGATCTGGCCGTCTGCCGGAATCATGTCGCCGCATTGCAGCAGCACCTTGTCACCCAATACCAGTTCGGTGATGGGAAGCTCCGTCAGGTTTCCGTCACGGTAGACCTTGCACGAGATTTTTGACGCCTCCTCCTGGAGTTTTTGAAACGTGTTTTCGTTATTATATTCCGAGAGTGCGCTGACAAAGGTGGAAATTAAAATCGACAAAAAGATTCCGGCACATTCATGCCAGTCCACCTTTCCGAAAAATGTAAAAATCACGTTGATTCCGAGCGCAAACAATAAAACCAGAATAATCGGATCATCAAATTTGCTCCAATATGTCTGCCAAAAGGTCTTTTTTTCCTGTTTGGTAAAGGTGTTGCGTGCCGTCTTTTTTGATCTTTCCGCTTCTTCCGTTGACAAGCCTAAATATTCTGCCATACATGATACCTCCGCTTTTGCTTTTGAATCCTACTTAAAGATATGCGGACAAGATATGATTTATGACGCACGCATTTTTTCTCTTCTCATAAAATACAAAAGACCATTTTAACTTTTGCAAGAGAGGTGCTTTTATGCTTTCTATGGTTTTTTTGGCGCTGTCACTCAGTCTGGACGCCATCGGTGTCGGTTTGGCCTACGGACTAAAAAAAATAAGAATCTCACCCTTTTCCTGGCTTTTTATGAGTATGATTTCGCTTTTGGCCGCCTTTTTGGCCGTGGCACTCGGAAAATTTTTTTATCGGGTTCTGCCGGATCGGATCGGAAGTTACATCAGTATTCTTATGCTTTTGGCAATGGGAATTACCATGATCAAAAACGCGGTGAAAAAGCTTTTGTCACAGGATGCCGCGCCCCGGCCGGAACAAAAACCGAAACAGAAACAATATGTTCTGCATATTCTCGGTTTAACCATTACCGTGATGCAAGATCCGTCGCGCGGTGATTTTGACGGATCAAAGCGCATTGAACCGAACGAGGCCGCCTATCTCGGACTTGCATTATCACTGGACGCCATCGGCGCAGGCATCGGTTATGCGATGAGTTCCGCCTCAATCCTTTTGTTTCCGGTTTGCATCAGCCTGTTTCAATTTTTATTTCTGCGGCTCGGAATCAAAATCGGAACCTGCTTTACCGCGTTTCGCATCCACGAATCCTTTTTCTCTTTTCTTCCCGGCGTCATCATGATATTTCTTGCCGTTTTGCGCCTGTTTGGATGATACCGGTCAATGATACGAGTCAATTTAAAAAGGGGCTTGACAAAGTATGTCTAACATGGTAGACTATATATGTCGACAAAAGTAGAATATGATGGAGGTATACCCTATGACAAATATCAATATCGGTGATGCAGAGCTTGAAATTATGAAGGTTGTATGGAAGGCAGACGCGCCGATCGGCTCGGCAGCAATCGGAAAGGCCGTTGAAGAAAAAGGCTGGAAACGTACGACGATTGCCACATTTCTTGCACGGCTTGTTGAAAAAGGCGCATTATCTGCCGAGAGACGCGGCAAGGCGTGGTATTACACCCCGATTTTAACCGCAAAGGAATATAAGAAATCGCAGGTGAAAAGCCTTATCAAAAATCTGTTTGACGGCTCAGCCGAAAATCTGGTTGCTGCACTTTTTGAGGAGAAGCAGTTTTCGGATAAGGATATCCAGGAACTGAGAGCGATTTTTGAGGATAAGGAGGGGCGAAATTGATTCGTGAAATATGCAAAGCCCTTTTTATCACATCGCTTGCCGGTTCTGTCCTTGCAGCTTTTATCAGCCTGCTGCGCCCGATCACAAAAAAGATTTTTGGATATTCGTGGCATTATTACATATGGCTGTGCGTGCTTTTTGTAATGCTTATGCCGGTGCGATTTAATGTAAATCCGCCGTCCGCACCAAACATTACAACACAAACGGTACAAACGCAGCATGAGGCTGTCAGCGAACAACCCGAAACAACCGAAAATATCATGCAGGCAGATATGGCGCAAAAGCCGCAGCTTTTACAAAAAGCAACCGTTATATGGAATAGGATTATTGATAACCGAATGGATATTTTAGTGTATTTATGGCTGATTGGCACAGCCGTTTTCATACTCTTAAACGCTGCAAGCTATTTTAGGCTGCATATTAAAATACGCAAGAGCGGCGAGATGATATCCTGTCCCGAAATCGGCGCGTACACCGACAGAAAAATCAATGTTTGGGTGTGGGAGAATATTGCGTCACCGTTTATGACGGGTATTTTTAAACCAACGCTGATTTTGCCGAAAACGGAGTTATCAAGCGAACAGTTCCATAACATACTCCGTCACGAAATGACACATTTTAAGCGGCACGATATTTTATATAAGTGGTTTGCCGAATTTGTCAAATGCGTGCATTGGTTTAATCCTGTCTCTTGGTATGTTTTAAAGCAAATTGCGGCAGAGTGTGAAATATCCTGCGACATGGCAGTGACTAAAAATATGACGGACAGTGAGAAAATGAGTTATGTAAGCACCATCCTTTCCCTGCTCCCGACAGGGAAATCAAAACAACTTCCGCTTACCACGCAAATGGCAAGCAGCAAAAAAATTCTGAAAAGGAGATTTATGATGATTAAAAATAAGAAAAGGACAAGCCGACTGATGTCGGTCATATCCGCTGTTATTGCAGTTATCATGCTTTCGACAACGGTTTTTGCGAGCGGCATATTATCGGATTTGACGACTGCTGATTACACGGTTGAAATTATGTCGGGCGGCGAAAAGATGGAACTCACGAATAAGCCTTTTATCGAAAACGGTGAGGTATATGTTCCGCTGAGAGAAGTGTTTGAAAAAGTCGGCGTTATGAGTAATCCGCAAAGTTATATCAACTGGGATAACGGAAAAATTACTATTTCAATCAATGAGCCGTCAAAAAGTGTAAACGGATATTCGAAATTTACTTATCAAATTGAAATCGGTCAGAAAATACGAAAAATATTATCAAATCCGGAACCGATAAATTTCGATGTGTTAATTGTTCCGCCTGTATTGAAAGATGGCAATACATATGTTCAATTAGGTTCTGTATCTGGTGTTTTAAATGAAATTTACGAAGCGGAATTATACAAATTAGAGTACAACATTTTTGATAAAAACGGAAACGATATAACCGTTTCGGTAACCGATGCGTTTGAAACAGAAAAAGAGTTTGGCGAAATGACGGACCCTTTCCGAACGACAGAGTTGTTTTTTGCAGCTTTTTATCAGCAGGATTTTGAAAAAATGAAAAGATACTGCACTCAAAACTGTGTAGATAATTTCTTTGGTGATGATTATGTTTTCGGTATGAAAAAAGCAACGCCGTTAAGCATCGGCACAGTTGATCATTTAGCTGAAAAAGGCTTTACTGACGGTGAATGGATTGCACAGCCGGAGGTAAAACTGATACCTGCTGAAAACTCCGTTTTCGATCCAAATCAAACCAAAACATCGTTTTATATGATATTAAAACAACAAAATGGCAGATATTTAATTGATGAGTTTGCGACAGGACTTTAACAAAAAATAATAAATCTGTATGAAAAAACACGCACACCGCCTTTTAAGGTGATATGCGTGTTTTTTGTTTTGTATGACAGTCCGTTAATACCGGCTTTATGTAATCTATGCGTTTTTCATTGCGACAACGGCCTTTGCCTTATCGACAATCGTCTTTGCATCCAGGCCGTATGCCTCAAGCAGCGGATTGGGTTTTCCGCTTCTGCCGAACACGTCCTGCGTTCCAACACGCAGCATCGGCGTCGGAACCGTTTCGCAAAGAACCTCCGCAACGGCCGATCCAAGACCGCCGATCACATTATGCTCTTCTGCCGTGACAATGGCGCCGGTCTCTTTGGCAGCCTTTACAATGATATCGCGGTCAATCGGCTTAATGGTCGCCATATTGATCACACGTGCCGAAATGCCTTGCTCTGCAAGGATTTTCTTTGCCTCAAGCGTTGCCGGAACCATCAGCCCGGTACCGATCAGCGTCACGTCCGTGCCGTCCTCCAGCATCACGCCTTTGCCGATTTCAAACTGATAGCTATCGTCAAAAATAACCGGGACAGCTAATCTTCCGAACCGCAGATATACCGGCCCCTGATACTCGATGGCTGCCTTTACGGCAAGCCGCGATTCGGTGGCGTCTGCCGGGTTTAAAATCACCATACCCGGAATGGTGCGCATGATACCCATATCCTCCAGGCACTGGTGCGTTGCACCGTCCTCGCCGACCGAGATGCCGGCATGGGTTGCGCCGATCTTTACATTCAAATGCGGATATCCGATGGAGTTTCTGATCTGTTCAAAAGCACGTCCTGCCGCAAACATCGCAAACGAGCTGGCAAACACGATCTTTCCGCAGGTCGAAAGCCCGGCCGCGGTTGACATCATGTTTCCCTCCGCGATACCCGTATTGATAAAACGCTCCGGATAGGTCTTTTTAAACCCGTCCGTCTTTGTGGATTTGGAAAGGTCTGCGTCCATGACAATGATATTTTCGTTGGCGCCGAATTCCACCAATGCTTTTCCGTATGCTTCTCTTGTTGCTACTTTTTCTCCGATCTGATAACTCATTTCGCAGCACCTCCCAATTCATTCAAATATGCGTCAAGCTCGCTGATTGCCTGTTCGTATTGCTCCTTATTGGGAGCGGCGCCGTGCCAGCCGGCCTGGTTTTCCATAAAGGAAACACCCTTTCCTTTCACGCTCTTTGCAAGCACCAAGGTTGGCTTGCCCTTGACGCTTTTTGCCTCTTCTACCGCGCTTTCGATCTGTGAAAAATCGTGTGCGTCAATCCGAATGATGTGCCAGCCGAAGGCTTCAAACTTATCGTCCAGCGGCGTGGGGTTCATGACCTTGGTGACCTCACCGTCAATCTGCAAACCGTTAAAATCCATAAACGCCGTCAGGTTGTCCAGTTTATAGTGTGCGGCAAACATCGCAGCTTCCCACACCTGACCCTCTTCGCTCTCACCGTCGCCTAAGATCGCATAAACCCGATAATCCTTATGATCCAGCTTTCCTGCCAGCGCCATGCCGTTGGCCGCGCTGATCCCCTGACCCAGTGATCCGGTCGACATGTCAACGCCGCAAACGCCCTTCATATCCGGGTGTCCCTGGAGATAACTGTCCGCACTGCGGAAGGTTTTAATATCCTCCTTCGGGATAAATCCGGCCTCGGCCAAAACGCCGTAAAGCGCCGGCGAGCAGTGACCCTTGGACAAAACAAACCGATCCCGATCCGGGTTTTTGGGATCTTTGGGGTCTACCTTCATCTCTTTTAAATACAAATATGTAAGAATATCCGCAGCGGACAAAGAGCCGCCCGGATGTCCGCTGTATACTGCTTCCAGCGCCATTTTGCGCACGTGTGTCGCATGGATTTTTAAATCCCTGATCTGTTGTTCATTCATGAAACCATAACCTCCATTGTATATAAATATATCATTCTTATCATAAATTTTAGGTTGTCATCATTTTAAATCCGTTCCCCAGTACCTCCCTGGCGTCGGAAACAATGACAAAGGCGGACGGATCCGCCGCGCTTACCACACGTTTTAATTTGGGCAGCTCAGTCTTGCGGATCACGCAAAGCAAAACTTGTTTCTCCTTGCCGGTATAAAGCGAAACCGACTGAAGCCCGGTCACACCGCGGTGCATTTGCCGATAAATTCCCTGGGCAATCTCCTGCGCCCGATCGGAAATGATGTAAACCATTTTTGCATAATCCACACCGGCAAGCAGCGCGTCAACCACCTTGCTGCTGACAAACAGTGTGAGCGCCGAATACAGTATGACCTCCCATCGGCCAAAAACAACCCCTGCTCCGGCAATCACCAATCCGTCAATGATCAAAAAGAACTGTCCGACCGAAAGACTGGGGAACCGTTTTTTCAGCACAAGCGCTAAAATATCGGTACCCCCGGTGGAACCGTTCACCATCAAAACCAGTCCAAGTCCCAGCCCGGAGCCTGCCCCGCCAAACACGGCGGCCAACAGCAAATCGCTTGTCATCGCCGACAGAAATGAAAAAAACTGCGTCGAGACAGAGAGCGACAGTGTCCCCAAAAGGGAATAAAACAAAAACTTTTTGGAAAAGTGGAGCGCGCCCAGCAAGAAAATCGGAACATTGATGATTAAAATCAGGATTCCCACGCTGACGCCGGTCAGATGATTGATAACCGTTGCCGCGCCGCCGACACCGCCGGCCGCAATGTGCAGGGGTATCAAAAATAAATCCAGCGACAACCCCATGAGCACCGCGCCTACAACGGTAAATATCCCTTTTTTGATTTTTTTGTACATCATACCACTTCCTATCCGGTTATGTACAAAAATCAAAAGAGATATTGCATCAGCTGTGAAATCCGCGCAAAGTCATCCTTTAAATACAGATAACCGATCAGCGCCTCCACACCGGTCGCAATGCGGTAATCCGAAACCTGTGCATTTTTTGGGGGATGCGATTTGGTGTTCCGTCCCCGATGAAAGACCGCCTCTTCCTCTTTGGTCAGTATGCCCTCAATTTTGTGATAAAATTCCGCCTGTGCGGCAGCACAGACAAATTTTGTTGCGCTTTTGTGCAGTACATTCACCTTTTGATCCGCCTTTGCGATCAGAAAACTGCGTACGTACAGCTCGTACACACAGTCGCCGATATACGCAAGCGTTAAGGCGCTGTACCGGTTGGGGAATTGAAAATCCCCCGCAAAACTTTCTTTGATTTTATCCAGCATAACGATTCCTTTTCTAAGCCTTGCTAAGCTGCTGTCCCTGCGGCGTATCCTTGACGAGATACCCCATTTCCTTCAGCTGATCCCGAAGTGCATCGGACGCCGCCCAGTCCTTATTGCTGCGTGCAGCCGCACGCTGCATAAGCAGCGTCTGCACCTCGCCCGGTATCTGATCCTCAGCCTCTTTTTTCAAGATGCCAAGCACACCGCCGAGTTCATAGATGGTATCGCAAACCTTTTCGATCACGGCAGGCGCGGTACCGCTCTGTGCCGTAATGTTTTTATTTGCCAGAGACACCAGTTCAAAAATTACCGAAATCGCGTCCGCCGTGTTCAGATCATCATCCATTGCCGTAATAAACTTTTCGCGGTAGCTTTGCACCTCTTGCAAAAGCGCCTGTTCTTCGGCGGTTTCGGCATGATCCTTGGCCGATTTTTTGAAAAACGCCATCGCGTCCAGGCAGTTATGAATACGCTCCAGCCCTGCCTTTGCCGATTCCATCAGATCCTTGCTGAAGTTGATCGGGCTGCGGTAATGCGCAGAGAGCATGAAAAATCGAATCACATCGTAGTCAAATTCCTTTGCGACATCCCGCACGGTGAAAAAGTTCCCCAGCGATTTTGACATCTTTCGGTTATCGACGTTGATGTAGCCGTTATGAACCCAGTAGTTTGCAAAGGTGCAGCCGTTGGCCGCCTCACTCTGTGCGATCTCATTTTCGTGATGCGGAAAGACCAGATCCTGGCCGCCGCTGTGGATATCAATGGTCTTGCCCAGGTATTTATTTGCCATGGCGCTGCATTCGATATGCCAGCCGGGGCGACCCATGCCCCAGGGGCTTTCCCACGCGATTTCTCCGGGTTTTTGTTTCTTCCAGAGTGCAAAATCCATCGGATCGGCTTTGTCCTCATTGATATCGATGCGCGCACCGCTTTCCAAGTCCTCCAGCGGCTGATGCGACAGTTTGCCGTATTCCTTAAACTTCTTGGTGCTGTAATACACGTCGCCGTCCACCTCGTACGCGTAGCCCTTATCGATCAGATTCTGCACCAGTGCGATAATCGCGTCAATGTTCTCGGTTGCCCGCGGATGCACCGTTGCCTCACGGATGCCAAGGCCTTTGGCATCCACAAAATATTCACCGATGTACTGCTCGGCCAGTTCTTTGACCGTGATGCCGAGTTCTTCTGCCTTGCGGATCATCTTGTCATCCACATCGGTAAAGTTCTGCACAAAGTCCACCGTGTACCCCTTATATTCCAAATACCGGCGCAGCGTATCAAAAATGATAAACGGTCTTGCGTTTCCAATATGAAAGAAATTATACACCGTCGGGCCGCAGGAATACATTTTGACCTTTCCCGGCTCGATGGAATGAAATTCTTCCTTTTTTCGGGTCAGCGTATTATACAAAACCAGTTTGCTCTCACTCATCTTCTTTTTCCTCCAGTTTTTTCTTCAAATGATCGATTTCAGCACGCAGACTGCAGATTTCCATCGAGACCGGATCCGGAATATGGATCTGATCCAAATCCGCAACCGGCCGTATGGTCGGTGCCGCATGTGCAATCCGTTTATTATCCCGCTTTACAATATGGGCCGGCACGCCCACGCAGGTACTGTTGGGCGGTATCTCATTCAATACCACCGCGTTTGCCGCGACCTTGCTGTTATCTCCCACGGTAAACGGCCCCAGAATCTTGGCGCCGCTGCCGATCGTCACGTTCTTTCCGATTGTGGGATGGCGTTTTCCTTTATCCTTCCCTGTTCCGCCAAGGGTTACTCCCTGATAAATGGTACAGTAATCGCCGACCTCTGCCGTCTCACCGATTACAACGCCCATCCCGTGGTCGATAAAGACGCCCTTGCCGATTTTTGCGGAGGGGTGAATCTCAATCCCGGTCTTTTTTCGGGTGTGTTTGGAAACCCAATCCGCCAAAAAGTGATGCCCCTTTCCGTCCAGCCAATGCGCGATGCGGTAGTTGATGATCGCCCGCACGCCAGGATACAGAAAAAAGACCTGCGCCTTAGAATGCGCTGCCGGGTCGCGTTCAAATACAATATTGACTTCCTGCTTAATCAGTGATAAAACTCCCATTGTCATCTTCCCTCTTTTTCGAAATATTACTCACATCCCGAAAGAATTCTGCCAAAATGATAAAAATGCAAGCGAAATTTCCCTTTGATAGCATTTTAACATATTTTTCTGCCGGAGTAAAGGGGAAACTGATAAATATTTCATCTTGATTTTTTAAAAAAATTGGCATATAATGTACCATAGTATATGTTTCAGCGTTCCGTTTGGTGCCTTGGGCATAATTCATGACAGAGGGGATCCTACGATGGTCGTGCTATCTAAAAAGAACAACCCGGAATATTTATCCATGATTCAGGATCTGTTATACAGTGACGCCGTGCAGCGGCTGGATCGTTGTACTCACCATTACGGCGTCTCACGCATGCGGCATTCGATCAATGTTTCTTATTACAGCTATTTGATCTGCAAAAAATTCCATTTTGATTACCGCGCAGTCGCACGCGCCGGGCTGTTGCATGACCTTTTTCATTATGAATGCAAGGTCAAGCGGTTCGGGCCGCTGCGCCATGCGGCCATCCATCCGCAGCTTGCCCTGCGCAACGCGCAAAGGCTGACAACCCTGTCCGAACTGGAAAAGGACATTATTGTAAGTCACATGTGGCTTTGTGGCAAGGCGCTGCCCCGTTATAAGGAATCTTATATTGTGTCATTGGTTGACAAATACAGTGCCGTTTATGAGTTTTTGTATGGCGTATGCCAAAAAATCCGCACGCTCTGCAGTGCAAAATAACTTTTTACGAAAGCAAGATAATTTTTTACGAAAGGATGATACGATGAAAAAACATATTTCTCTGATGCTCGCCGCTTTATGTGTTGCGCTGCCGCTCAGCAGCTGCGGCAAACCCAAAACGCAGCCTGCGCCCACTGCCCCGATAGAGAGCAGCGCCCCGGCGGAGACCGAGGCTCCCTCCGCGGCGACAAGTACGCCGCAGCCGCAGAGCGAGACGGCACCTTCGGCAACCGCCAACGCGGCAGCACAGGACGATGCCGCCGTACGGGCAGAGATTGCCAAGATGATTCGCGATGCCAATGAACTGATCGAAGAGGGGCTCAGCGATGATGCCAAGATGGCGCTGCGCGATTTGCGATCCCGTGACTTAACCGATGAAGAAAAGGAGCAGGTCAACGCCTTGCAGGCAAAGCTGCTCAGCATCAGCGACTGATTTTATGAAAGAAAAGCAAGAGCCGATCGGCAGAATGCCGGTCGGCTCTCAGATTCTCTGTCAGTTTAAAATTCCGCCTGCCTTTTCAAAGGTTTCCTCTACCTTTTGCTTTAGCGCGGCATATGCCGGCGCATCAAGGTTGGGATCCGTCTTTAAAAGGTTTGATGCACAATTTTGCGCCTCCATCAAAAGCTGCATATCGGTCTTGATATCACCGCAGCGCATCTCTAACAGTCCGTGCTGCCGCGTACCCAAAAAATCACCGGGGCCGCGCAGTTCAAGGTCTTTTTCTGCGATTTGGAAACCGTCGTCCGTATCGCACATCACCTGCATTCTTTCCTTTGCAAACGCACCGTGTCCGGCACAAAGCAAAACGCAGTAGGATTGCCAGCTGCCGCGTCCCACTCTTCCGCGCAGCTGATGCAGCTGCGACAGGCCGAACCGTTCCGCATTTTCGATCACCATCACGCTGGCGTTCGGAACATCCACGCCGACCTCGATCACCGTGGTTGAAACCAGCGCGTCAATTTCGCCTTTTACAAACTGCGCCATAATCATTTCTTTTTCCGCGCTTTTCATGCGCCCGTGCAGCGCCGCGATCCGTTTTTTGCGGTAAACGCCGTGCTTTAGCTTTTCAAGGTAGCTATCCACCGCGTTTGCCTCTATAACCTCCGATTCCTCAATCAAGGGACAGATAAAATATGCCTGTCGTCCGGCGTCCAGCTGCGCAAGCACAAATTCGTCCATTTTCGCACGCTTCTCTTCCGAAATGGCGATGGTTTTGATCTTTTTTCTGCCTGCCGGAAGCTCATCAATGATGGAAACATCCAAATCTCCGTAAAGGATCAGAGACAGTGTGCGCGGAATCGGCGTTGCCGTCATCACAAGAGTGTGAACCTGACTGCTTTTCCCCGAAAGCGCCGTCCGCTGCCGAACGCCAAACCGATGCTGCTCATCCGTAATGGCAAGACCCAGACGGTAAAACTTGACCCCCTCGGTAATCAGCGCGTGGGTGCCGAGGATCACATCGGCCGTGCCGTCGGCGATCTTATTTAAATTCTCTCTCCGCTCCGCCGCCTTTTGTCCGCCGCTTAAATAGGCGACCGTGATCGAAAAAGGCGCAAAAAGCTTTGACAAGTTTTCATAGTGCTGCTTTGCCAGGATTTCTGTCGGCGCCATCATGACCGCCTGATACCCGTTTCGCGCTGCGGCAAACATAGCGCATGCCGCAACCATGGTTTTACCGGAGCCGACATCGCCCTGCACCAGCCGATTCATCGGAATATCGCGCCTTAAATCGGCGCAAATTTCGTTGATGACCCGCTTTTGTGCGTTCGTCAGTGTAAACGGCAGCCCCTTGGCAAAATCCGCAATACATTTTACATCTGCAAAAGCAGGCGCCGTGCCGCATTTACGCTGCCTTTTTGCCATAGCGATTCCGATTTGCAGGATAAAAAATTCTTCAAAGGCAAAGCGCTGCCTTGCCGTTTCAAACGCATCCATGCTGTCGGGTTGGTGAATCTGAAGGATGGCCTGCTGCACCGGCGGAAATCCAAATTGCTTTCGTACCGGCTGCGGCAGAATTTCCGGGATGGGATCTTCCAGGACCGAGAGCGCATTGCCGATCGCGTCCCGGATATTACGCTGCGTCAGCCCTGTCGTACAGGGATAAATCGGCATAATCTTCCCGGTGGTGCCGCCGGCACGCGCCGCGCTCTCTGTTACGGGGTTTACCATCTCCGGCATCATGCCGCGAAAGGAAACCTTTCCAAAGAGGACAACCTCCTCGTTTTCGCGCAGCATTTTCTCGATATAAGGGGCGTTGAACCAGGTCACGGACAAAACACCGCTGCCGTCCGACATCCGAACCTGGGTCACGCGCGCGCCGTTTCTGGCACGGAAGGAGCGGATTCCGCTCACCGGGCTGACGCGGACACAGGCGGTATCGCCCTCCGACAGTTCACTGACCGCGCGGACATCGGTGCGATCCTCATACGCGCGCGGAAAGTGAAAAATCAAATCCTCGACAGAAAACACACCGAGCTTATGAAACAGCTCGGCGCGTTTTTCTCCGATTCCTTTTACAAACTGAATACGATCGGTTCGTTTCATACTTATTCCACCGCGATAAAGTAGTAGTAGACCGGCTGTCCCCCATAAATCAGGGAAACATCCAGATATTCATAATGCTTTTTCAGCTCCTGCTCCAAATCCTCTGCCTGTGCCTTCTCGATGCCGTCCCCGTAATAAAGGGTAATCACACCGGCCTCGTCATGAATCATGTGATGCACCAGTTCTTTTGCAACCGTATTGATATCCTTGCCGGTACAGAGAATCTCGCTTCCGCGCATGCCCAAAATATCGTTTTTGCGGATTTTTACGCCGTCCACGGTTGAGTTTCTGGCCGCAAAGGTGACCTGACCGCACTGCACCGTCTCCATCATTTCCTGCATGGCCGCAAAATTATCCTCCGCGGTCTGATCGGCATCAAACGCCAGTGCCGCCGAGATTCCCTGCGGAATGTTACGGCTCGGAATCACAATTACCTTTTGATCGGCGAGGGATTCCACCTGCTGCGCCGCAAGAATGATGTTTTTGTTGTTCGGTAAAATAAATACCACATCTGCCGCGATTTCCTGTACGGCGTTTAAAAGATCCTGGGTGCTGGGGTTCATGGTCTGTCCGCCCTCGACGATCACGTCCACACCGATGCTCTCAAAGACCTCCGTCAGCCCGTCTCCGGCCGAGACAGCGACCATTCCGTATTTTTTTCTGTGTTCCACCGGCGAATCCTCCTTACGGATGATTTCCTCGTGCTGGAACTTCATATTATCGATTTTTAAATTCGTCAGCTCGCCGAGCTTTAACGCCTGCTCGATCACAAAGCCGGGATGATTGGTATGGATATGCACCTTGACGATTTCATCTTCATCAATGACAAGCATACAATCCCCTTTGGATCGGATTGCCGCCTTAAACTGGGTAGCCTGGCGCTCCGGGCTTTTATGAATCAAAAATTCGGTACAGTAGTGGAACTTAATATCCTCAGTCTCAAGCGCCACATCACGCTTTACCGTGACCGGCTGCGCCGCCTCGGCCGCATCGTCGAGCGACACCGGCTTTCCGCAAAGCGCAAGGTATGCGCCCTCAAGCAGCGTCACTACACCCTTGCCGCCGGCGTCAACAACACCGGCCTCTTTCAATACGGGCAAGATTTCCGGCGTTCTTTGAAGGCTCTCATTGGCGGCGTCCAAAATCGCCTTGATAAACTTCACCGGCTTTTTTTGCTTTGCCGCAGCGCCCTCGGCATATTCTGCCATCTCGCGGACAACCGTCAAAATCGTGCCCTCGGTCGGCTTCATCACAGCGCGGTACGCCGTGTCGCGGCTCATCTGCGCCGCCTGCTTAATCTCTTCAATGCCGATGCGCTCCGCACCGTGCACCGCGCCGGCCAGTCCGCGCAGAATCTGTGACAGAATTACGCCGGAATTTCCTCTGGCGTTGCGCAGCGATGACTTTGCCAAAATGTCGATCAGCTCGCCGGCCGGCGTGTTCTCATCCGCCCGAAGCGTCTCTGCCGCAGCCGCGCCGAAGGTCATACTCATATTGGTTCCCGTATCTCCGTCCGGAACGGGAAAAATATTCAGGTCATTGATCTGTTTTTTATGGTTTTGCAAATGATTGGATGCGGACGCAATCATTTGACGTATCATTTCGTTTTGCAGTACTTCCACGTTGGTTCCTCCTCCTTGTCAGCGACGCCGCCCTCAGTGAACCCGAAGGCTCTCGACATTGACCGTTACGCTGCCGACTTCAAGACCTGTCATTTCTTCAATCTGGTATTTTACATTGCTTTTGATGATGCCGCCCACCGCGCCGATGTTCACGCCGTATTCCATGATTACAAAGAGCGCAACATCAACCACGTTTTCCGTCACCTTTACTTTAATGCCGCGATCCATGCTTTCCTTTTTCAGCAGTCTCGCGATGCCGTCCTTGCTGCTCCGAACCGCCATTCCCACAACGCCGTAGCACTGTGTGGCCGCAAAGCCGGCCAGCTTTGCAATGACCGCATTGGATATTCTGATCATTCCATATTCATTTTTTACTTCTGCAGACATCTCACGTTTCCTCCTTCAAATGAATCCATTTACTATTTGTCTCGGCGGCGCGTCTCTGATCCCGTGCATGGCAGGAAAAAAACAAAATCTGCCGGTGCTTTGCATGCATGATCAAAAGATCAAACGCCGATTTTTCTCTCTCATCGTCATAGCTCATCAAAAAGTCGTCCAAAAACAGCGGCTGTGTGCCGTCGCCCATCAAATCGCAAAGCGCAAGCCGCAGGGCAAAATAAATCTGCTCATAGGTTCCGCGGCTTAACGACTCCGCCGTGCAAAGGCGGCCGTCCCGATCGGAAAGCCGCATCCGGTATTCTTCCGACACCTTAACGTCCCGGTACTTTCCCTTTGTCAGCACCAAAAGATTTTTATTGACCTTTTCGTTGACAAGCGGCGTAAAATCCGACTTTCGCTTTTGATAAACCTCGGTAAATACCGTCATCGCAAGCTCCGCGGCGCGGTATCGTTTTTCCTCTTCCTCAATTTGTGCCTGAACCTGTAAAAGCTCGGTTTCCGCATCGGCCGGCGTGCGCTGCGCGGTATAAACATAGCTTAGCTTTCCCTCAACCGCCTTGATCTCGGTTGCGCAAAGCAGCACCGTCTTTTGCAGACGGTCGATATCTTCGTCAAGACAAAGTGCCGCAAGCTCCCGTCCTTGCGCAAAATACGTTTCGGCCTCTTCCATCTCCGTCCGGAGTTTTTCGGCGTCCTCGCCCTCCATCAGGGATGCATAGGTGCTTTTGTAGCTCTCCGCCTCCATCTTCGCCTGTCTGCACTCTTGAAACCCGTTTCGCAGCTCTTCTGCCGTCTTGCAGCCGTACGGCGCAAGCAGTTGTTCCAGCGCGGTGCGCAGGTTCTCTTTTTCTCTCTTTTTTTCCTCTTCCTTGGCGGTGATTTGCTGCAGCAAATCCTCCTGCTCTTTTTCTTTTTTCTTGCCGCTTTGCATCTGATAAAATCCGACCGCAGACGCAAAAATGCCTGCCGCGCCGCACACCGCGGTCAAAGCGACCCAAGCTCTTTGGCGAAGAACCGCAAAGACGAGCGCAAGCAAAATAAGCATTGCGCCGGCAAGCATAAGGCGGCCGCTCTTTTGCAAGACTTTCCTCTGCAGTTCCTTTTGCTGCTTTGCCTGTTCTTTATCATACTCTATTCGGTCCGATCGGTCAAGTGTTTCGTATGTTTTTTTTAAGGATTCGGCATGCTGCACGTCCTCCTCCTTAAGATTTTGAAACGTTTGATACGCCGCACGGTTTTCCGCCTGCTGTGCCAGGTTTTGCATTTTTTCCGCCTGCTGCCACTTTTTAAGCCTTGCGTCCAGCTCCAAAAACCGCTGCTTTTTTTGCTGCAGATCCTGCAATTTTTCAAGCTCGGTCTTTGCGTCCTCCTGTTCTTTCTGTAACTGCAAAAGCCGCTCCTGTTCCGCCTCTCTCTGCCGCATGGCGGAAACCAGATGATAGCGTTCCCGCAGCAATTCCTCTTTTTTCTGCCAAAGGCGGTCTATGGTACCGGGATTGCTGCGCTTATCCTTGGCCTTTCGCAGTCTTTTTTCCTTTTCGAGATCCGCAAGGACGCGGTCAGCCGAGACATCTTCTTCTCCCGTTTGGATCAGATTGAGAAGCCTTTTGCTGATTTCACCGTCCGCGCCGCCGATGTCGGCACCACCCTGGCGCAGCCAGAACGTCTTTTCAAAAATCTGCTCCGGCACATGGAAAATCTGTTCGCCAAAGTTTTTTTCATCATATTCCGTAAGCTTTTCGCCGGTTGCGGTGTCCATTATCAGCGTCTTATCTCCGGCGGCCGTCTTTCCGAACCGCCGCCATACCGTGATTTCTCTTCCGTCCGCGATAAGCTTTAGCGTTCCCTCGGCGTATTTTTGATCCCACGGGATCATACGTTCCCGCTCCTTGACGCCGCGCTCGTCCTTTTTTGATCCCGATACGCCGTAGAGCATCACTTTGAAAAACAGCTGTATTGTCGATTTCCCGGCCTCGTTCTCGCCGTAAAGGACGGTAAGGCCATCCGTCAGCTTTTGCGACCAATTTTCAAATTTTCCAAAATGCGTGAGTGTCATCTCCGAAAAATATATCATTCTTTTGATCCTCCGCCCATGGCGCCAAGTCCGATCCGCAGCGCAAGATATCCGATCTCTTTCTCCCCGTCCGGCATTTGCCCGATTCTCTCAAGCATTGCGGCCGCAAAATCGCCGCGCAGCGAATGTTCGCGCACGATATCCCCGATTGTATCGTCCATTGTTGTCTCATTCTTTACGGACAGATAAAATGCGGAATCCTTGCACGATTCCTCCAAAAGATCGGTATTTATCCACGAAAAATCGCCGCTGCCGGTCAGATGTATCTGATAGCAGTCATCCCGGCCGCCGTATTCCTTCATTGCCGCTTGCAGCGCCTCCTCCAGCGCCACGCTGTCCTTCTGCTTTGAAACATCCACCGATACATCCCAAAACCGACGGCGGCAGCAGGAAACCCATCTAAGGTTTACACTGCCCTTTTCCGCCTCGCCTTCATAATAACCGCAATCTCCCGTTTCATCAAAGCCGCGCCCCTCCGGAATCCCCGGATAGGCATACCACGTATCCCGGCACCGCTGCGGTTCACTTCTTCGGTGGATATGACCGAGCGCAATATAATCGGCGCCGGATGATGCGATATCCTGTTTTGTGATCGGATGATATACGCTCTCCGTGCCGGCCGCTGTGACCTCGCCGTGCACAACCACGATGTTACACCATTCGGGCGCAATGGAGAGGTTTTTGAGCATTGAAGTCTCCTGTCGGCTCTCCGAAAAGCTGACCCCGTGGATGCGGGTCTTTAATCCCGGAAAATCAAAATATTCCATTTTGGTGGAAAAGATATGCACGTTCTTGCCCCACGCAATCGTACGGTACGGTGATGTCTCGGTATAAGGGTCGTGATTCCCGGCCGCGATAAAAACCTCGGTATCGGGGATCTCGGAAAATGCGCGCTGCAAGAAAGAGGCGGTTTCCAATGATACAAATTCCCCGTCAAACAAATCGCCGCTGATGAAAAGAAAATCCTTTTTTTCGGCAGCGCGCACAATCGTCTGAAACGTCTGCATCAGTTCTTTGCGGCGGAGCTGCATCTGTTTTTGGGTAAAGCGCGCCGAAAACGGGGTGTCCAAATGAACATCCGCTGTGTGAATAAAGCTTGGCATTCGATCTCCTCCCCGCCGCTGAAATTTCATTCTTATTCTAACAAAATCTGTCTTTGAAGTCAAGAGCCGCCGCCCGGCTTTAGGCACAAGAGACGCGGCGATCCGTTCGGATTACCTCCATTTTTGCCTTGAAAACCGATCTGATTTGTGCTATGATAGATGTATGAGGTGATTCATCATGAAAATATCCACCAAAGGCCGCTATGCGCTGCGTATGCTTGTTGACCTTGCGGAGCATCAAAGCGGCGGCTATACCGCACTGAAAGATATCGCAAGCAGGCAGGGCATCTCCAAAAAATATTTGGAACAGATTGTCCCCATGCTCAACAAATCCGGGGTTCTTCTCACCAACCGCGGCTCTCTCGGCGGTTATAAGCTGGCAAAAGCGCCGGATCAATATACCGTGGGCGACATTCTCCGCATTACAGAGGGGAGTCTCGCACCGGTCAGCTGCCTGGAAGAGGGCGCGGACCCCTGCGACCGCAGCGACACCTGTGCGACATTTGCCCTCTGGCAGGGGCTTGACCGCGTGATTTCCGAATATTTAGACAGCGTCACGCTGCAGGATTTGCTCGATCAGCAAAAATCCCTGTACGCCAACAATTACAGTATCTAATACCGTTTGCTTTTTTGCCGCGGCACCCTTTACCGTAAATAAAGCATGTTTCACACTGCTGCAGTGCAATCGCATCTTTCCTCACAGTATACCATAAGCAAAAAGAGAAAGCAACGCCCCGGCTGCTTTCTCTTTTAAAATGCACATTGCATGTTTCAGACTGTCGAAAAAGTCAGTTTTCAGCAAGATATTGCTTTGAATTGATAGCCCAAAGCCCATATTTCGCTCTCCAAGCCGCAGCGGCAATGTCGCAATATCTTGCCGAAAACGACGTAAAATCGGCGAAAAATTTCATTGCCGCACCGCCGCGGTAGGCAATGGCGGAACAGGGGACGGCGATTAAATCAAAATGAAATTTTTCGCAAAATAGGGCTTATCGACACGCTCTAAAATGCATATTGCATTTTTCTTAGTCTTTTTGGAAGTTTTCGGCTGCAAACCAGCTTTCGATTTCGTTTTCATCGGTGCGTGACGTGCCGCGCAAGCCATCGCAAACCACTGCGTTCGGACAGGTCTCCTTAATGGCCGAAACGGATGATGTGATTCCGCTGCCGCCGCTGGTACAAAACGGCATGATCGTCTTGCCCGACAAGTCATACGTCTCTAAAAATGTGCGGATCACCTTCGGCATGGTTCCCCACCAGATCGGATATCCGATAAAGACGATATCATAGCTTTCCATGTTTTCAACCTTGTTTGCAATCGCAGGGCGCGCACTGTCGTCATTTTGTTCTTTATTCGCCCGGCAGTCACTGTTGTTATAGTTTAAATCCTCATCGGTATACGGTACCTCCGGGACGATTTCAAACAAATCCGCACCGGCCGCAGCAGCAATTTTTTCCGCCAGCGCCTTGGTGTTTCCGGTCGCGCTGAAGTATACAACCAGACTTTTGCCATGCGGTTCGGTGTTTTCGGCCGGCTGCAGCGGCTTAGAATCCGCACGGCTGTTTCCGCTGATAGTTACCGTCTCGGTCTGCTCGTCCCATACGACATGAAACTGAAAGCTTTCTGCTACAAAACGAATTGGCAGCATGGTTCGATCCCCGATAACGGTCGGCGCTACGTCCAGCGTTTTTGTCTCGCCGTTAAATTGCGCCTCCTGACGGTCGATTGTCAGCTGCATAACATCGGTGCCAAGCGTCAATGTCACGCCGCGAGTTTCCTCATTCCAATCCACCTGTCCGCCCATTGCCTCCATGACGGCACGGATCGGCAAAAGGGTGCGGTCGCCGACAATCACGGGCACCATCCCTTGGGAATCAATCTGTTTTTCTTCACCGTTTACTGTCATGTTGGGACTGCCGATGGCAAGCACGATGATGGTGCCCTCCGGCGCTGCCTGCACCGTCTGCGCGGTGTCCTCTGCGGCACAGCCCGTTACCGCAAAGCATAAAAGCATGGTCAGCACTAAAAAAAGCGATATGGTTTTTTTCATTGGTTTTACCTCCTGTCAAAAACGGTTTCGATAGATCATAAACGGAAAATTTCCGATTTCTTACTTTTTTTACTTTTCCTGCGGCAATGCGCCGACTACCTTATGCGGAAGATAACATTCCTCCAGCGATGCGATATCCTCTTTGGTGAGCGTAACATCCAGCGCACCTGCCGCGTCATCAAAATAGCGTTCCTTGGTCGCACCGATAATCGGTGACGCAACGCCCTTGGCAAATTCCCATGCAAGGGCAATCTGGGTCATGGTTTTGCCGTACTTGTCCGCAAGCGCTTTGACGCGCATCACGATTTTATAATCCGCGTCCTCGTTATAATCATACTTTCCGGCAGCCATGTGATCCGTCTTACTGCGCTTGGTATCCGTGTGCCAATCGGTGCGGCAAAGTCTGCCGGCCGCAAGCGGACTGTACGGCGTCAATGCAACATTCATTTGCTTGCAAAGCGGAATCAGTTCCCGTTCGTCCTCGCGGTAAATCAGATTATAGTGATTTTGCATCGAGACAAAGGGTGTTAAGTGATGATCCCGTGCGGTAAGCTGCATATTATAAAACTGATACCCGTACATCGCCGAAGCGCCGAGGACGCGCACCTTGCCGCACCGAACCAGGGCGTCCAGCGCTTCCATGGTTTCCTCAATCGGCGTCCCGTAATCAAATCGGTGAATGATATATAAATCCAGGTAATCCGTACCCAACCGCTTTAACGTTCCGTCAATCTCGCGGTTGATGGCCGCTTTGGATAAATGTCCGTCATTAAAATACACCTTGGATGCAAGAACCACCTTGTCGCGCGACACATTGTTTTTGATGGCATGACCCAAATACGCTTCACTGGTACCATGCGAGTAGGTGTTTGCGGTATCAAAGAAATTGATACCCAGGCTCAGCGCATGACAAACCATCTTTTCGGTTTCTTCTTTGCTCAGCGTCCATTCATGAAAATCCGCGGACGGTTTTCCAAAGCTCATGCAGCCCACGCACAGCTTGGATACCGTCAAATCAGAATTTCCGAGTTTTACATATTCCATCGTGCATTGCCTCCTTTAATCTTTCCATACGTCTTTTGCAAGGCGAAATACCGCCCACGCCTTCGGCCAGCCGGCGTAAAACGCCACATGCGTCACGATCGCCGCAATCTCCTCACGCGACACGCCGCTGTCCTTTGCGTTTTGCAAATGATAGGTAAGCGAAGAATCGCAAATTCCCTGCGCCATCAGCGCAACCACCGTGATAATGCACCGGGTCTTTTTGTCGATATCCTGATTGTTCCAGTTCTCCCCAAAGAGAATGTCATCGTTAAAGTGCGCAAAATCCGGCGCAAACTCACCCAGCGCGTCTCTTCCTGCCGTCTGTACGATTTTTTCCATATCACAAAGCCCCTTTCATGCTGCTTCATACGCAACCGCCCGTGTTTCGGTTACCCCAGGCAGATTCTCATATTTTACACTTAAAATTGTGCTGCCCATGCAGCCAGATCTTTTTCGGACATTCCGTTTAGTACCTTTCCCGGCTCGATCTTTGCACCTTTGCAGACCTTTTGCAATACATCTGCGGTTTTGCCCATGCCGCTGCCGCCGGAGGTCGCAAACAAAATCACGGTTTTACCCGTAAAATCATAGCTTTCCAAAAACGTGTCGATGATGGTCGGTGCAACATACCACCAAATGGGAAATCCCAAAAATACCGTATCATACGCATCCATATCCGATACCGCTTCCGCAATCTCCGGCCGGGAATCCGGATCCTTCATCTCGACACTGCTGCGGCTTTTGGCGTTGCGCCAGTCAAGGTCTGCATCCGTGTACAAAACCTTCGGTTTGATCTCAAACAAATCCGCACCTGCCGCCTTTGCTACCTTTTCCGCATACTTTTTGGTAACTCCGCTTGCCGAAAAATACGCAACCAACTTTTTACTCATTGTTTGTTCCTCCGTTTCTGATTTTATATTTTAAATAATCAATATTTTCAATTTGTTTTTCTCTTCGGTGGATTTCATCCAGCACGCTGTGCCGTTTTGTATCAAGCAGCGCCATGCACGCATCACATTCTTGGTGATCCTCCAAATGCTGCAGATACCGCACCGCCTCCGATTCCGAAAAGCCGCTCTCGCACAAGGTCATCAGAATACTTATTTTTTCCAAATCCCGGTCATCCCACTGTGCTGCCGCGCCGTTTTTTGGGTTTGTCTTTTCGTACAGGTTCAGCACCGCTTTGGGAATATGGTACTTTTTGCACAATTCCTCTTTTGTCACGCTACCAACCCTTTCAAAAAAAATATAAGCATCCTTTCGGACACTTATATTCTATCACAAGTCTTTCTTTATGTCTAATACTTATATCGTATGCTCAGAAATGCCTTTAATGTATTGTTTAGAAAAAGCAATCAAAGCCTCGGCCGCCGCGGAATGAATCTGGTTCTTCTTCCTTACCAGGACAGAGCCAAACGCAAGGCCTGGAGAGAGCGGCAAAAATGTCAAATCATCAAATCGGCTTTCCAAATCGATGGATAGGACGATTCCCATCTTCTTACGCGCCATGATGGCAGCGTTATACAAAAGGTCATAGATGGCAAAGACCGTGATGTTTTCATAATCGTCCCCAAACCATTGATAAAGCTCATCGCGTACGATTTTTCGGCGCGGCATCAGCAGCGGATAGCCCGTCAAATCCTTAGGCGTGACAAACGCATGTTTTGAAATTGCAAAATCCTTGTGGGCATAAACGCCCCAAGTCTCCTTTTGCGGCAGGCGGACAAACTCATATTTGCTGATATCCACCGGGTCCGCCAACAATCCGATATCCAACGTCCCGGTTTCCAGACGCTCCTTAATTTCGTCAGCATTTCCGCTGTACAGTTTAAAGTGTACGTCAGGATACTTCCTGCCAAAGGCGGCCAGCATGTCGGCAAAATACGAAAAACTCTGAAACTCTCCGCTGCCGATTTCGATTTCGCCGCTGATCCTTTTGGGCGCAGCAAGCTCCTTTTGCGTCTTTTCGGCAAGACTTACAATTTCACTTGCGCGGCGCTTTAACAGCAGTCCGTCATCGGTCAAAATAATTTTATGATTGCTGCGCCGAAACAATGTAACGCCGAGTTCTTCCTCCAGCTGCATCAGCTGCCGAGACAGTGTCGGCTGCGTCACATGTAAAAGCTTTGCCGCTTTGGTAATGTTTTCCTCACGCGCCGTCATTAAAAAATACTTTAAAACACGCAGTTCCATCTTCACTGCACCTCGCCTCTCTGCCCATCATGCGTCATTCGTTATATGCATGATACCATACAAGAAATGCCCTGTCAACCTATTACCAACCGATGTCGGTACTCGATATAATTTTTTGACGCGGTCACCCGATGCGGTTTTCCGTTGAGGTTTCCAATCTGCTTAATGTTTTCCGTTTAATGTAAAAAAGGCCGCGGTTAGTACAGACTAACCGCGGCCTAAAAAAATTTAATTCACCGATGCAAAATAATCCGTGAGCGCCTCGTTTAAGGCACAGGCGCTGGAAGAATTGCAATGCAGCAAGCACGCCCCCGACTTTTCTGCCTGACAGGATGCGGCGTTACGCATCTTATGCGCTACTGTCCCGGTAAAAATCACGATCAAATCCGGCGATCCGATTTGGTTTTTAAAGTCTGCCGGACATTGCGTAAACACCTTGCATTTGCAGCCGTGCTTTTTGCAGATCTCTTTATACCGGCAGTGCATACGGTCGTGACCGCCTACGATGACTACACTCATTTTTGCCTCCTTATTCCGTCATTTTCGCTTGTTTTGTCATTTTTTATCGGCGCGGTGACAGGTTCCGTGGAGCGCGCAATGCGCACAGCCCGCCCCGCACGAGGATTTTCCGGCCTTTTTATTTTTTAAGGTCGTCCTTACGATCATAAAAATGACAACCGCTAAAACAATCCCTACCAAAATGGTTCCCGCATTTTGTAACAGCCATGACATAGGAAAAACCTCCTTTTGTAATTTCATTTTGGGGCTGCAAAAACGAATTTTGCAGCCCCGTCATTGATACTTTTATACCTTAACCTTTGCAGTCAGGGTATTTGCCTCTTTATAGGGCTTAAACAGCATATAGAGCATGAATGCAAGAACAAGCAGTGCAAAAATCAGGCCAACGATGTGTACATTACCCGTAAAGAGTGCGCCGAACTGGTTCACCATCAATGCGATTGCATATGCAAATACGCACTGATATCCGATTGCAAACCAAGTCCATTTTGCATTGTTCATCTCACGCTTGATTGCGCCGATTGCCGCAAAGCACGGTGCGCAAAGCAGGTTGAATACCAGGAAGGAATATCCGGTAATACGGGTAAACTCTCCGGCGAGGTTTCCGTATACCGTACCGCTGCCGCCGTACAAAATACCCATCGTACCCACGATGTTCTCCTTTGCGACAAGACCGGTAATCGATGCAACCGCAGCCTGCCAGTTGCCCCAGCCGAGCGGTGTAAACAGCCATGCAATGGCGTTACCGATGGCAGCTAAGATACTGGAGTCAATCTGATCTTCTTCCAGCATGCAGAAGTGACCGTCCACAAAACCAAAGTAGGTGGTAAACCAAACGATAATCGTGGAGAGCAAGATGATGGTACCGGCCTTTTTGATAAAGGACCAGCCGCGCTCCCACATCGACCGCAGCACATTGAGCAGCGTCGGCATGTGGTATGCCGGAAGCTCCATAACAAACGGCGCCGGATCGCCGGCAAACATCTTTGTCTTTTTCAAAATGATACCCGATACAATGATTGCAGCCATACCAACGAAGTAAGCAGAGGTTGCAACCCAAGCCGAACCGCTGAAGATTGCACCGGCGATCATTGCGATAAACGGTACCTTTGCACCGCACGGGATAAACGTGGTCGTCATAATGGTCATCTTACGGTCACGGTCATTCTCTATCGTTCGGGATGCCATAATACCGGGCACACCGCAGCCGCTTCCGATCAGCATCGGGATAAAGGATTTACCGGAAAGGCCGAACTTTCTGAACACACGGTCCAGTACAAACGCGATACGTGCCATGTAACCGCAAGCCTCTAAGAAAGCAAGTAACAGGAACAGTACCAGCATCTGCGGCACAAATCCGAGTACCGCACCGACACCGGCAACGATACCGTCTAAGATCAGACCCTTGAGCCAATCTGCACAGTTGATCGCGTCAAGACCGTTTTCTACCAGAACCGGAACGCCCGGAACCCATACGCCGTATTCCGCAGGATCCGGCTCTGCAAAGCCGTTTTCTTCAAAATAAGCAACTGCATCCAGATAGGTCATGGGAACGGTTTCTTCCTCATCCGCGCCGTCCGGGATCGCATCATAATATACGGTCATCTCGCCGGTTGCCAGTGTCTCTTCGTCCTCAACCTCAATGGTTGCGCTGTCGCTGTCCGGCGTAACTTCCTTCATTTCAGCGAGCGCCTCATCCGTATCCAGTTCTTCATCTGTTACGTCAATATCTGCAAACGCGCTGATCGCGTCTGCTGCCGCAGCGTAGTCGTCTGCCGCCTCACTGTACGCCGCAGAGCCGATGCCAAACAGGTGCCATCCATCGCCAAAGAGTCCGTCGTTTGCCCAATCCGTTGCAGCGGAACCGACCGAAACCATGGATATGTAGTACACCAAGAACATCACAACGGCAAAAATCGGCAAACCGAGCCAGCGGTTGGTAACTACCTTATCGATTTTGTCTGAGCTGGAGAGCTTACCGGCATTCTTCTTTTTATAGCTGCCCTTCATCAGCTGCGCAATATAAACATAGCGCTCGTTGGTGATGATACTCTCGGCATCGTCATCAAGCTCATCTTCCGCCGCGCGGATGTCATCCTCAATATGCCCCAGGGTATTCTGCGGAATACCAAGCTGATCGATCACCTTTTGATCTCTCTCAAAAATCTTGATGGCATACCAACGCTGCTGTTCTTCCGGCAGGTCGTGCAGAACCGCCTCCTCAATGTGTGCGATTGCATGTTCTACCGCGCCGGAGAAGGTGTGCATCGGAACCGTCTTGGCGTTTTTCGCCGCGTCAATTGCAGCCTCGGCAGCCTCCATAACGCCGGTGCCTTTTAATGCAGAAATCTCTACAATCTTGCAGCCCAGCTCACGGGACAGTTCCTTTACATTGATCTTATCGCCGTTTTTCTGGACAACGTCCATCATGTTGATGGCAATGACAACCGGAATCCCCAGCTCGGTCAGCTGCGTTGTCAGATACAGGTTTCTCTCAAGGTTCGTACCGTCTACAATATTTAAAATTGCGTCCGGCCGTTCACCGACCAAATAATTTCTTGCTACAACTTCTTCCAATGTATACGGCGACAAAGAATAGATACCGGGAAGGTCCGTAATGGTGACACCATCGTGACGCTTGAGCTTACCTTCCTTTTTCTCGACCGTAACACCCGGCCAGTTTCCGACAAACTGATTTGCGCCGGTCAGCGCATTAAACAATGTCGTTTTACCGCAGTTTGGGTTGCCCGCAAGGGCGATCCGTACATTCATGACTTTTTTCTCCTTCCTACTCTACTTCAATCATTTCAGCGTCTGCCTTACGCAAAGACAGCTCATAGCCCCGAACGGTAACCTCTACCGGGTCTCCCAGCGGTGCGACCTTGCGGATATGTACTTCTACGCCTTTGGTAATGCCCATATCCATAATCCGCCGCTTTACCGCGCCTTCACCGTGCAGCTTCACAACCTTTGCTGTCTGGCCAACCTTGACCTCCTTTAATGTCTTCATTGCATTCCCTCCTTACTTGACGGGTTTCCCCGTTTAAATCATTATTTTTTGCGCCATTTCCTGGCTGATTGCAACTCTGGTCTCTTTGACATTGACAATCACGTTGCCGCCAAGCTGGCTGATAATCTTCACACTGCCGCCGACTACAAAGCCCAAATTCTCCAGATGCTTTTTAACCTCCGGCTTACCGCCGATTCTTTTAATGATGTTTTCCTCGCCGATTTCGGCAAGCGATAAAGGCATCATACGCTACCCTCTTTCCGCTTTCTTTTATTTTGTCTGAAAGCATTTGGTTAGTATCACCTAACCTCCAACGGTTAGTTTAGCACAACTAACTTTCTTTGTCAATACTTTACGGATAAAAAATTCGCCTTTTTTACAAAAATTTTGACTGCTTAAATTTTTATTTGATGCCTATAAATTTTATTTTGACAATTTCGATGAGGTATGATATGATAGACGCACGGTTGTTTGAAAGGAGGGGTTTTATGAAAATTCAGGAATCGGCCGAAAATTACCTGGAGGCAATTTTAATCCTGCGCGGAAAGCACGGCTGCGTCCGCAGCATCGATGTCGCCAATTACCTTAATTTTACCAAGCCCAGCGTGTCTGTTGCCATGAAATCCTTCCGCGAGGACGGCTACGTCACGGTTGACCGCGAGGGGAATATTACCTTAACCGAAAAGGGACTTTCCATTGCCGAAAAAATCTATGAACGGCACCGTCTGATCGCAAAAATGCTGATGGCGCTCGGCGTGGACGAAGAAACCGCCTACGAGGACAGCTGCAAGCTCGAACACGACATCAGTGATGAAAGCTTTGAAAAGTTAAAGCATTATCTTCAAAAACAAGAGAAATAAGCAAGGATTTCTTCTTCTCTTTCCAAAAAAATTTTTTATACACAGTCATTATATCCAAACATACCCCCGGCAGTTGCCGGGGTTTTTTGCATTTATACAAAATTAAATTTGGGCAATTGACACCACCTTTTTTGTGTGTTAAAATCAAACACGTTCGGAGGGAAAGGTCGAATTCCCTCAAAATTTAGCGGGAAAGTTAGACCAGGCTAACCGCTTAGGAATATGGAGGTCAAAGGAATGACAAATTTTGAACAATGGCACGGCTTTCAAGGGGTAAAATGGCGCGATGACATCGACACACGCGATTTTATTCAGGATAACTACACCCCTTATGATGGCGACGAGACATTTTTGGAAGGACCGACCGAAGCGACCGATAAGCTTTGGGGAAAGCTGCAGGAACTGCAGAAAGAAGAGCGCGCCAAGGGCGGCGTATTGGATATGGACACCAAGATTGTAACCGGTATTACGGCACACAAGCCTGGCTATATTGACGATAACATGAAGGATTTGGAGCAGATTGTCGGTCTGCAGACGGACAAGCCCTTAAAGCGTGCGTTTATGCCTTTCGGCGGCATTAAGATGGCTGAAGAAGCATGCAGCACCTACGGTTATGAGCCGGATCCTGAGCTTCATAAAATATTTACACAGTATCACAAGACCCACAACCAGGGCGTTTATGACGCTTATACGCCGGAGATGCGTCTGGTTCGTAAGAACAAGATCATCACCGGTCTGCCGGACACCTACGGCCGCGGCCGTATCGTCGGGGACTACCGCCGTGTAGCACTTTACGGTATTGACTACCTGATTGAAAAGAAAAAGCTGGACTATGCAAACTGCGAAAGTGAATCCATGTTTGAAGAAGAAATTCGTCAGCGTGAAGAACTCACCATGCAGATCAACGCATTAAAAGAAATGAAGGTTATGGCTGAATCCTACGGCTATGACATCTCCAAGCCGGCGGCAAACGCCAAAGAGGCTTGCCAGTGGCTGTACTTTGGATATCTGGCAGCGATCAAAACGCAGAACGGCGCTGCAATGAGCGTCGGCCGTGTATCGACCTTCCTGGATATCTACATTCAGCGTGACTTAAACGAAGGCACTCTGACCGAAAAAGAAGCACAGGAACTGATCGACCACATGGTTATGAAGTTCCGTATGGTTAAGTTTGCCCGGATTCCTTCCTATAATGAACTGTTCTCCGGCGACCCGGTATGGGCAACCTTGAACGTCGGCGGTAAGGGCGTAGACGGCCGCAGCATGGTAACCAAGAACGACTACCGTTTCCTGCACACCTTAGAGAACATGGGTCCGTCTCCGGAGCCGAACCTGACTGTCCTCTACTCGGAGGATCTGCCGGAATCTTTCAAGCGTTACGCTGCTGCGATTTCGGTACGTACCAGTTCGATCCAGTATGAGAGCGATGATGTAATGCGTCCGGTATGGGGCGATGACTATGCAATCTGCTGCTGCGTATCCGCAACACAGACCGGTAAAGAGATGCAGTTCTTCGGCGCAAGAGCAAACCTTGCAAAATGCCTTCTTTACGCAATCAACGGCGGCAGAGATGCAAAGACCAAGATGCAGGTTGGTCCCGAATACCCGGCTATCACCTCCGAGTATCTGGACTATGACGAAGTACTCAGAAAGTATGACAAGATGATGGAATGGCTGGCAAGAGTTTATGTCCGCACCTTGAATGTCATCCACTATATGCACGATAAGTATTACTATGAGGCAGCCGAGATGGCACTCATCGACACCGATGTTCGCCGTACCTTTGCAACCGGTATCGCCGGCTTCTCTCACGTGGTTGACTCTCTGTCCGCCATTAAGTATGCCAAGGTTCGCGTAATCCGTGACGAGGACGGCATCGCACAGGATTTTGAAACCACCGGTGACTTCCCGCGTTACGGTAACGATGATGACCGTGCGGACGATATCGCAGTATGGCTGCTCAAGACCTTTATGGGCAAGATCAAAAAGTGCCACACCTACCGCGATTCCGAGCCGACAACCTCGATCCTGACCATTACCTCTAACGTCGTATACGGTAAGGCTACCGCTTCTCTGCCGGACGGCAGAAAGGCCGGCGAACCGTTGTCTCCGGGTGCAAACCCCTCCTACGGTGCAGAGCAAAACGGTCTTTTGGCATCGCTGAACTCGGTTGCAAAGCTTCCGTACGAGTATGCGCTTGACGGTATCTCCAACACGCAGACCATCAACCCGGACGCTTTGGGTCATGATGAAACTGAACAGGTTAACAACCTGGTTCGCGTTCTGGACGGTTACTTCAGCGGCGGCGCACATCACCTTAACGTCAATGTATTTGGCAAAGAAAAGCTGATCGACGCAATGGAACATCCGGAAAAGGAAGAATACGCAAACTTTACCATCCGTGTTTCCGGTTACGCTGTAAAGTTTATCGACCTGACCCGCGAACAGCAGCTTGACGTTATAGCAAGAACCTGCCATACCTCTTTATAAGCCGTTATGACAGGATATATTCATTCGACAGAAAGTTTTGGCGCGGCTGACGGCCCCGGCGTAAGATTTTTGATCTTTATGCAGGGGTGCCGGCTGCGCTGCCGGTACTGTCACAACCCGGACACCTGGAAAACCGACGGCGGCACCGCCGTCACCGCAGACGAGATTTTAAAAAAAGCGCTGCGTTTTCGGAATTATTGGAAGGACGGCGGCGGTATCACCGTCAGCGGCGGCGAACCGCTTCTGCAGATTGCGTTTGTCACCGAGCTTTTTCAAAAAGCCAAGGCAGAGGGCATTCATACCACCATTGACACCGCCGGGAATCCCTTTACCAGGGAGGAGCCGTTTTTCTCACAGTTTCGGGAATTGATGCAGTATACGGATTTGCTGCTTTTGGATATCAAAGAGATGAATCCGCGCCGTCACAAGGACTTGACCGGCGCAGATAACCGCAACATTTTGGATATGGCGGCTTATCTTGCAGAGATTCAAAAACCGGTTTGGATTCGCCATGTTCTGGTTCCCGGTCACACCGACTATGACGAGGATTTGGACGCCATCGGTGCGTTGGTTGATACGCTGCCCAATGTGGAGCGTGTCGAGGTTTTACCCTATCACACCTTGGGAAAATTCAAATGGGAAAACCTTAAGATCCCCTATTCGTTAGAGGATGTCAATCCACCAACGGCGGCGCAGATCGAGAACGCAAAAAAACGGATTCACGCCGGAATCCGCAAAAAAGACTAAACCTGAAGGGATCGCAAGCGCGATCCCTTCTTTATTTTTCCACCATGGCACGAATCGAGATCGCATATTCCGTTGGGGTCATGCCGGTTGTCTTTTTAAACTGCCTGGAAAAATAGTGAATATTCGCATATCCAAGCATCTCCGCAATCTGCGTGATATTATAATTCGCCTCACGCAGATATTTTTTTGCCACCTCTGTTTTCATGCGGATAAAATAGGAGATGGCGCCCATATGAAACTCCTTTTGAAACAAATGGTTGATCATGGTTTTATTGGTTCCGCTGTACGCCATCAGCTCGGACAGGGTGATGTGACCGTTTACCTTTTCGCGCATGTAGCCAAGCAACAAATTCAGTGTTGCGTCAGACTGATGCAGATAAGGCAGTCCGTGCTGCCGGCTCAGCGGACTGCTGCGCAAAAACGAAATCAAAAGCTCGCACAAATAAATACGCAGCAGCTGTTCTGCCGCGATCGGCGACTGATTCCGCCGCGCCAGACGATGCGTATACGGATCATCCAGCGGCGTCGCAAAGGCATCGGCATATTCTGCAATAATTTTTGAAATCAGGTGTTTTTGCTCCTGTCCTACGGCCAGAATCTTATCTTCAAAGAACTGCATTGCCGCATCGTCACATTCAAAGCTCACAATGGCGATATTGGATGCCGTAACGCCGTCGGCACAATGGCGGTGCCATTCGTTGGGCTTGTGAAAAATGATGTTTCCCTGACTCAGCTTTAAGGAACGGTCGCCGGCAACAACCGCAATATCCCCTTTGTCAACATAAACAAACTCCCAAAAATCGTGGCTCTCGCCCGGAAAAAAATATCGATTGGAAAATTCAAAATAATGTACCGTATACAGCTTTTTAATCGTGAGTACATCATTTAATCTGGTACCGACAAAATCCGCCATCGCCATCACCGCCCTCTTTTTACGCCCCGTTTCATCTGAAACTGTGTTTGTCTCATCCCTTTATGCTTATCATACAGGAAAGCACGGCATTTTGCAACATTTTTTCAGGAAATTCCGCGATTTTCCTTGCAAAATCCAAAAAAAGGGTGTATAATATCGTAAATTTTATTGGTTTGGGGAAATTTAACATGACCGAGGGAAAGCTAACAAAACAAATATTCTTTTTCAGCCTGCCGCTGATTGTGTCCAATTTGCTGCAGGTCTTATTTAATATGTCCGACATCGCGGTGCTGGGTCAGTTCTCCGGCTCTAAGGCGCTCGGTTCGGTCGGTTCCACCGTTACGCTGGTTGCCATCTTTATCGGCTTTTTAATGGGAATGGGCAGCGGCGTCAATGTGCTTTGCGCCCGCTTTATCGGCGCCAAAGACCGGGACGCATTAAAAAAATCCGTGCACACCTCTCTTTTGGTATGCGTGATCTCCGGCATTTTTATTATGCTGGCAGGACTTGCCCTGTGCGATAAGCTATTGCTGATGCTCGGCACCAAGGAAGAGCTGATCGACGGCGCGTCGCTCTATCTTCACATCTACTTTTGGGGGATGCCGGCCATGGCGGTTTATAACTTCGGCAACGGTCTGCTCTCCGCCGCCGGTGATACCAAACGGCCGCTCTACTACCTCCTTTTTGCCGGCGTCTTAAATATTGTGCTGAATCTGTTTTTTGTCGTAGCGCTAAAGCTCCACGTCAGCGGCGTTGCCTATGCAACCGTGATTTCGCAGTATTGTTCCGCCGTTTTGATTCTGCGGTTCCTATTTTGCTGCAAAGAGGATTATAAGCTCTCCTTATCCTCCCTCCGTCTGTATCGCGGCTTTTGGGAAAAGGTGCTCTCTCGGCGTTCCGTCCGGAATCCAAAACGCCATCTTTCAGATTGCCAATCTGTTTATCCAAGGGGCGGTCAACACCTTTCCTGCCGTTGTGGTGGAGGGGAACGCCGCGGCCGCCAATGCCGACGCCCTGGTCTATGATGTCATGGCGGCATTTTACGTGGCGTGTGCCAGCTTTATGAGCCAAAATTTAGGGGCAAACAAACGGGATCGCGTCACCAAGAGTTATTTTATCACCCTTGCCTATTCCTTTGGCATTGCGGCGGTGATGGGCGGCCTTTTGGTTCTTTTTGGCAGAGAGTTTTTGTCTGTATTCACCAGGGACGCCGATGTTATGCAAGAAGGGCTCTACCGTTTAAAAATCATGGGGCTGTCTTACGCGGTGTCCGCCTTTATGGACTGCACCATTGCCGCCTCGCGCGGCATCGGAAAGACCATCATTCCCACCGCCATTGTGATTTTAGGTTCTTGCGTGTTCCGCATCATTTGGGTCTTTACCGTCTTTGCGCACTTTAAGACCATCACCTCGCTTTATCTGCTCTACGTTTTCTCGTGGGGCATTACGGCCGCAGCGGAAATCCTTTATTTTGCAGTCTGCTACCGAAAGCTCGGCCGAAAACCGTTACAACAGGAAGGAGCTGTCTGATATGAAACCATCAACCATTCAAATTCGTCCGGCAACCGTAAAAGATGCGGCAGCGCTGCTGGATATTTACGCGTACTATGTAGAAAACACCGCCATTACCTTTGAATATGAGGTACCGTCCCTTGCGGAATTTCAGGAGCGCATAGAGCACACCCTCATGCGTTACCCGTATTTGGTTGCAACCGACCATGGAGAGATTTTGGGGTATGCCTACGCCGGCGCATTCCACGTCAGAGCCGCCTACGCGCATGCGGCGGAGATGACCGTCTATGTAAGACACGACTGCAAAAAGTCCGGCATCGGCAAAGCGCTTTATGAGGCGCTGACCCACTGTCTTACCATGCAAAATGTATGTAATCTCTATGCCTGTATCGCAAAACCGGCACAGGACAATGACCCTTATCTAAACGACAACAGCATCGGATTTCACACACACATGGGGTACGAGATCGTCGGCACCTTTCACCAATGCGGCTACAAGTTTCAGCATTGGTATCACATGGTCTGGATGGAAAAACAGATTCTGCCGCACGGCGAAAATCCGCCGCCCTTCCTCCCCTATCCCAATGCTTCGTCCGCATCGGACAAGCTCTGAACCCATGTTAAAAAAACGCCTCTGCCACGCGGCAGAGGCGTTTTTTTCGC
>OLOI01000335.1_pt1 | contig 48634 bp, 39 predicted proteins | sample 1672131 | NCBI WGS metagenome assembly OLOI01 (sample SAMEA3136651, study PRJEB25190) | human gut metagenome
AGAGTACCATCATACGAGCATTATCAATGACTTCCAATGCTCCGAGAATACCGAAAACCAAAATGGAGAAACAAACAACCAGCAGTCCTAAGCTGTAAGTATATCTTCCGGCTCTATCTCTGATTTTTGTTTTCAACTCGTCATGCTGTTCAATTCGTTCGTTCTCCAAACGCTCTTCGTATCGCTCTTTATTTTCGGAGGAACTCCAATAAAAATATTTGCATATCATCATAATTCCAGGGAAGATACCTGCGCCAGCAAAGCCCCATAAAATGCCCTCTAACTTTGTTTCAATCAATAGCGCAACAATCAAACAAACCACACCGAAAAGCACATATAGTATCCCGGTTATCAAATTACTCTTTTTCATTTTCTGCACCTCTTTCATAGATAAAGATTTCTTCAATTCGTTTGCCAAAAAAGTCTGAAATTGCAAAAGCTAATTCCAATGATGGATTATACTTTCCTGTTTCGATTGAACTAATGGTTTGTCTTGAAACACGAAGCATTTTTGCAAAATCATCTTGATTTAATCCTCGCTCCTTTCGTAACTGCTCAACTTTATTCTTCAAAAAAACGCCTCCTTGCATGACAAGTTTCCTTTACAAACTTACTATAGCATGACACGCATCTCTTGTCAAGTTTCCTTTACAACATTTACTTCTTTATCATGGGAAAATTACAATTTATTCATACAGTAAGAGCGCCTAAACATTTTTCGTCCGGGCGCTCTCAGTATCAATCATATATCAGCTCAAACTTCACAATCTCCTCTGCCTGTGCCTTGCAAGCGTTCATCTGCCGCACCCACTCCATCTGATTTTCGGCTTTCAGCTATTCGGTCACGCCGTTTCGCTTCGCCAGCTCCGGCACGATCAGCTCCATGCGGTTTCGTGCCGCTTCGTCAATCTTAGCGCAATACTGTCTTACGTACACCCAGCAATGTCCGGGGGATTGCTGTATACAGGGGGCTTTCCATGGCGCATGAATCGCCCTTACTTTTCAAACACCTTTGCCACGTCTTCCAGTAAGTCCCGAATGTTCAGGTGCTGGGGGCAGATGTCTTCACACTGGCCGCACTTGAGGCAGTCGGAGGCTTTTGCGGCGTTCTTGGTGTGGACGTCGTGGTAGTAATTGTCGCTGTTCCAGTCGTGGAACTGCTTTTTTGTGTTCATGCAGGCGAACAGGTCGGGAATGGGAATGCCCTGAGGGCAGACCTCGGTGCAGTAGCGGCAGCCGGTGCAGGGAATCAGACCCTGTCCCCGGAAAATCGCGCAGACTCTGGCAATGGCCATCCGCTCTTCCTCGTTCAGCGGCTGAAAATCCTTCATAAAGCCGCAGTTATCCGCCATCATTTCCGTGCTGCCCATGCCGGACAAAACCATCCGGATGCCGGGGAAGCTGGCCGCGAAGCGAATGGCGTAGCTGGCGTTGGAGCCACCGTGAAGCCCATCCAGCACCTTCTGCGCGTCCTCCGGCAGATTCACCAGAGAGCCGCCCTTTACCGGCTCCATGACGATGACGGGCTTGCCGTGCTTGCAGCAGACCTCGTAGCACTTCCGGGATTCTACGGAGGTGTCCTCGTAATCGACGTAGTTAAACTGAATCTGGACGACTTCAATTTGGGGATATTCGGTGAGGATTTGATCAAGAACCTCGGCTTTATCGTGGAAGGAAATGCCGAAATGGCGAATTTTTCCCTCGTCCCGCAGCTCCATGACCGTTTCATAGGCGTGCATCTGCTTGTACTTGGCAAACAAATCCTTATTCTGGGCGTGCATCAGGTAAAAATCGAAATAATCTACGCCGCAGGCTTCCAGCTGCTTCTGGAAGAAGGGACGGATGTCCTCGTTTTTCTCAATGTAGTGGCCGGACAGCTTGTTGGTCAGAATGTACGCCTCCCGGGGATAACGGGAGGTCAGGCACTTTTTCAGCGCGATCTCGCTCTGGCCGTCAAGATAGCCGTGGGCGGTGTCAAAATAGTTGAAGCCGTTCGCGAGAAACATGTCCACCATTTTGCTGGTTTCTTCAAAATCCACTTCCTTGCCCTTCATGGGAAGGCGCATACAGCCGAAACCAAAATTTTTCTTCACTTCGTCAAAACAGGATTGCATATTGGGATTCCTCCTTGATTTCCCGGTATTTTTCATATACCACAAGTATATCATCCGATAGTAACAATCGGTCAATTGGCAATTTCTACAAATATTGCGGCGGGTTTTCTATGCGGCCTGCTTTGTTTTAGCAATTTTGCGAATCAGGCTCTCGTGCATGACGGCCATGAGCACCAGAAGCACCAGCAGATACGCAGGCAGCAGCGAAACGGAAATGTGCTGGGCGAGCAGGCCGAACAGCGGCGGCATCAGGCAGGTGCCCACATAGGCGCAGGCCATCTGAACGCCGATGATTGCCTGAGACCTGTCCGCACCGAAATGCGCCGGGGTTGAGTGGATGATGCAGGGATAGATCGGCGCGCAGCCAAGGCCGATGACAACAAAACCCACCAGAGAAGCGGTCGCCCCGAGGGGCAAAAACAGAATAATCACGCCGCACCCGATCAGCCCCTGCCCGAGACGAACCATCTGGGTATCGTTCAGCTTCATTGTGACAAAGCCGCTGATGGCACGACCAGCGGTAATGCCGATGAAGAACATACTGGCGAAGGAGGCGGCAGTCTCCGGGAGGACGCCCTTGTGGAGCGTCAGGTAGCTGCTTGCCCACAGTCCGGCGGTCTGCTCCACGGCGCAGTAGCAGAAGAAGCAGGCCAGAACCTCTTTCACGCCGGGAATCCGCAGGATTTCTTTCAGAGAAAGGGGCTTCGCTTCCGTCTCGTTTCCCGAGGTATCCACGACCTTGGGGCGCTTCTTCCAGAGTGGCAGGCTGAAAATGAGCACCACGGTCAGCACCAGCTGAATCACGGAGATGGTGCGGTAGCCTGCGTTCCATGTGCCGCCGCTGGTCATGACATAGCCCATGATGTACGGGCCGGAGGCGGCGCCCACGCCCCACATGCAGTGCAGCCAGCTCATGTGCTTGCTCTTGTAGTGCAGCGCCACGTAGTTATTCAGGGAAGCGTCCACGCTTCCCGCGCCCAGCCCGTAGGGAACCGCCCACAGGCAGAGTTGCCAGAAGGCATTGCTGACGGAAAATCCCCACAGCGCCACGGCGGTCATGGCCACGCTGACGGCCGTGACCTTCCCCGTACCCAGCCGCCGGGTCAGCCGGTCGCTTTGCAGGCTGGAAACGATGGTTCCCAGCGCAACAATCATGGAAATGATACCGGCATAGGAAACCGGCACATCGAGCTGGGGATATATGGTCGGCCACGCGGAACCGAGCAGGGAATCCGGCAGTCCCAGACTGATGAAGGACAGATAAATGATGATGAGCAGAAGTTGAAACATGGTAAAAACCTCCGGGCTTCTCTTATATCTTGGGCAACAACGCACAATTCGGCAAGAAGTCTCAGGCAGGATTTTTGTTCCAATTCAAAGTTCCGAAAATGGAGGAATACTGTATGTATTTCCCATTTTCGGAACTGCGGAAGTGGAGCAAAAAGACGGCTGAGACTCGCAGACGCAATTGCGCGGTATTGCCCTTGTATAATACAGCCGAAACGCGCTTGACGCAATCGCTATACCGCCGTATAATATAACAAAACAGACAAGGAGCGCTTTTATGGGACTTCAAAATTGCGGACTGAACATTGACGCGGCCAGACGGGAACTGAATCCTCACGGGACGTCGGAATTTCCCTGCGCCGGGTATTTGTGCCGTCTCAGCGACCTTCCCACGGACGCTATCATCTGGCACCGGCACGAGGAGCTGGAGATCATTTACATTCAGGAAGGCACAATGAAGCTGCTGGTTCCCGGCGAGGAATACCATCTGGTGAAAGGGGAGATTGCCCTCATCAACAGCGACATCCTCCATTACGCCATCGGCGACCCATTCTGCGAGCTGCACTCCGCCGTGTTTTCCCATGTTCTGGTTTCCGGCGGAAACACGACCGCCTTTTACAAAAAATATGTCTACCCGCTGCTGGCGTTTCCCGGCTTCACGGTCTGGCGCACGGGGAGACAGGATTTGGCCGAAGACTTTCAGGCTGCTTTTTCCGCGCTGGAAACGGATGCCTTCGCCTGCGAGTTTACGGTCAGGGAGCGGCTTTCCAGAATTTTGCTGAGCTGCTTTCAGGCGTTCGCGCCCCAGCTTCCCACCCAAAGGTCAGAAAAAAATACGGACACCGTCCGCATTGAAAAAATGTTGGAATATATCCATACCCACTATTTTGAGCCCCTCCAGCTCAGCGACATTGCGCAGGCGGCCGACTTAAGCGAACGGGAGTGCCTGCGGTGCTTCAACCGCACCATCGGCGATACGCCGGTGCAGTATCTATTGAAGCACCGGCTGCTGCGCAGCGCCGCAATGCTGCATTCCATGCCATCGGCAAGTATTGCGGAAATTTCGGCAAAATGCGGCTTCGACCACCCCAGCTATTACACCAAACAGTTCCGCCGCTTTTACCAATGCACGCCCAGAGACTACCGGAGTCAGCGCGTCTAGAAGGGGAGCGCGTCACCCGTTTTCCGGAAGCTTGTCCCCGATATACTGAAATCTTGGCCCATGATAGCCGTCCCGGTCTACGGTCTCGTTCCACATGGCGGCGGGACGCACCCACAGGCCATACTCGCCGTACAGTGCGCGGTAGACCACCATCGGCTCCCGGGTTTCCGAATGGGTCGCGGTTCCGAGAACCTCGTAAAGATTGCCCTTGAAATGCCGGTAAAGGCCAATTTTGATATCCATAATAATCCCTTCTAAAGAAGCGCGCCGGAGGAAACTCCGGCGCGCAATATTGTGTTATCAGCCTGCCTTGGGAACGTTGTTGCCTCTTGCGGTCATGTCCACGACCATGTTGGGATCGAACAGACCTCTGTCAGTGAACCGCTCTTTGTACCAGACCATGGTCTCACCCGTGACCATCAGACGCTTCTGACGGACGTAGGTGTTGTTCACCTCGGTGCTGGGATCTTTACTGTTGGAAATGAAGTAGCGGAAACCGGTCTGATACATGACGTTGAAGGATGTGCCGGTGTAGTCGGAAAGGTCACTGGCCTGGGCGAAGACGAAGGTGTCCAGATCGCCGATAATGGGCTTGATCTGCTGCGTCCAGCTCTGCAGGTCGGCGGTAATGCCTGCGGAGTTCATATCCCGGTACTTGCCGTTTTCGTAGGTGTAGCATGCCAGACGGTAGCCCTTGGCCTTCAGCGCTTCCACGATGGCAATAGCGCCGGCCTTTTCCTGCTCATAGAAGTCGTTGCCCTTGGTGCTGACGTAGGAGGTGTTGCAGCGGTAGCCGAAGATGCCCTGACTGCCGGTCACGGCCAGAATGGCGCGGGCACCGCGATAGGAGAAGTCAGGATGGGCTTTGATGAAGTCCTCCAGAATGGGGACAAAATCGTAATTGCCGGTCAGGGTGTTATTGGAGCTGTCGATATACTGAGCCTTGATATCGCCGTTTTCATCCAGAACCAGCTTGTTGGCAAAGCCCGCGCCGCCGGCGTCGGCCACGCCGTCTTTGTTGCTGTCAACCATGTACTCGAAGTAGTTGACCATGGTCTCGGTGAGCATGAGAGGCTTCTTCCCCTGAGGGAGGAAAATGGACTTGGCCTCGAACTGATCGGTGCCGGAAACGGTCTGCCCGACATTCACGAAGTCGTCAAAATCCACCAACACGTAGTTGTTGGCGTAGAGCTGCTCCAGAATCTTGGAGAACTCGTCGATGGTGACAAAGTTCTGATTGTACTTTCCGCCCAGCTCCTTATCGTTGAAGGCACGGGCAGGGTCGGCGATCAGCACGTGGAAGCTGAGGTTGGGAATCTGGGAATAATCCTTGTACTCAACCAGAGAATTCATCGCGTTGACATACTCCACGCGCTTTGTGCTCATATCGGGGTAGTTTGCAATATCCGGGAAGGAATCCAGCTTCTCAATGGCACCCTCATAATCATAGTTGGCGGCCAGCACGGCGGCCTCGTCCATAATCCGCTGATACTCTTCCTCCGCCGCTTGGGCATTGCTGATAGAAGCCTGAATCTCATTCTGCTTGATGGCGTCGTTGACCCGTTTCTTCTCAATGGCGTTGGTGATCGCGCCGATGACGAAGGAGAGAATCAGGATCAGACACACGCAGGCGATCAGCGGGGGCAGGTAGACCTCCTTGAAGATCTGCGATTTGGTTTTCCTGCGCCGACGCCGGGGATTGGCGGGGTCTACAGGTGCTTCCAGCGCTTCCTTATTCGTCAGGGGAGCAAAGTAAAGGTCATACAGCTTGGTGAAGACGTTGGGCTTCGCTTCCTTCGGCTCCTTTGGCTTGCGCTCACGGGGCGGTTTGGAGGCCTTTTCAGGCTTTTCCTTCCGGCGGCGGGCAGGCTTGTCCTCGACTTCCTCATCCGGGTAGTCGTCTTCATCCTCCGGCTCGTCATGGAAATCGGTGTCATCCTCGGGCGCGGACTGGAAGTCGGAATCATCCTCCGGTGCGGCCTGCGTCTGATCGTCCTCGTCGTCCAGAAATTCCGTCCCATCAAAGTCCGAGTCGTCCTCCTGTTTGTCTGTGCCGAAATCGTCATGCTCCTGAGAATTGCGGCGAACGGCCTTGGGGGACAGAATATCGTCCAGATCAAGCTCGTCAACGGTCTCATCGGAATCCTCGTCCAGACCCAGACCGCTGAGATCCAGCTCGTCGTCGTATCCGTCGGCGACGGTTTCATCCAGCTTGTCACCGCCGGAAGGCACGTCGTCAAACTCGGAAAGATCTATATCTGCGCCGTCTTCGCCGTCCAAAAATGCCTTGGGGTCGAAGTCGTCATCATCGAAATGGAAATCCATGTCGAAATCGTCCTTAGCCATAGTTCATCCCTGCCTTTATGGTATAGTCAATAGTATTCTACCATCGACAAAGAAAAAAAGCAAGGGAAATCGGAAGAAAAGGTAAAAAAAGAGAAACAGGTCGAAACCGCGGGGTTCCGGGCGATAAAGCAAACGCGCGGACTTCCCATAGTTTCGGGGAAAGTCCGCGCATGGAAAAATCAATAAAATTATACGTAGCGGATGGAAATTTCGCCGAAGCTGGCATCGCAGTTGACGTGGATGACCTCTGCCGCATCGTCATCCGGCGCGCCGGAAACCGATACGCTTGCAAACGCGGCGCTCTTGGTCGGCTCCACCCGGAAGCGGCCGGGGACAATCAGCACCAGCTCGCCGAAAGCGCAGTTCAGATCGACGGTGCAGTTTTCGCCGAGATGCTCACATTTCTGAAGATCAACGGACAAACTGCCGAAACTCACGTCCGCACTGCCGCCGCCCAGCGTGGGCAGGAGGATGGTGTAGTGGTTCTCGCCGAAGGCTGTGTCGCAGTCAAAGAAATTGCCGGTGCAGGTGCAGTGCTCTTTTTTGCGGCCGCCGTTTCTGGTGGGGTGGAAGGAAAAGCAGCCGCTGTTGTGCGTGCCGTTTTTCGACTTGCGAAGAGTGTCCACCAGCAGACTGCCGCCGAACAGCAGCAGAAGAACCGGCAGAAGAAACTCCCGCCCCAGTCGGAAGGGGGCAAAGTTCAGATTGCTCATCAGAAAATACAGTCCGAACAGGGAGCAGCCCAGCCGGAAGAAGGAAAATCGGGGAAACAGCCCGAAAATGCCGAACACCAGAAGCGCCGACGGCCAGACTACGTCCCAGAGCTTCGCGTGGAAGTTCAGAAGATAGGATGTCAGCATGATGCCGCCCACCAGTAAAATCCAGATGGCAAGGCCGATGCCGCCTTTCTTTCCGTCGTCCAGAGACAGTTCCCATGTCATTTCCGGATGGCTATGTACGTCGTTTTCTTCCCCGTCCGCCGGGACGATCTCGGCAGGATGAACCTCTTTCCGTTCGACCCCCAGCAGCTCGTCAGTGGAGATGCCGAAGATCTCCGCCAGCTTCGGCAGTGCGCCGATGTCCGGGCAGGACTGGTCATTCTCCCATTTGCTCACGGCCTGCGCGGTGACGCCCATCCGCTCCGCAAGGGCGTCCTGAGTCAGTCCCAGACGCTTGCGGTGGAAGACGATCCGCTTTCCCAATGTTTCTTCCATATTCTATTGATCTCCTTTTCCTTAAATGAAGTACATGGCAGGGCGTTTTGCCTTGCCGGAAGGGTATCCGTCGTTGCAACTGCCTATATCATGCCATAACCGGGACGAAAAAGCTATAAAATGTTCGTTAATATGGGAAGAATTTTTTTCCAACCGGCGGTTGAAATGGACTCAACCACTGGTTGCGGGCGGTTTTGCTTGCAATAACGGCTGGAATGTGGTATCCTTTTCTGTAGAAAACGGAGGGAATGACATGGAAAAAATAACCAGCTTTACCATTGACCACATCAAATTGCAGCCGGGGCTGTACGTCTCCCGGAAGGATAAGGTGGGGGCGGAGACGGTGACGACCTTCGACCTGCGCCTGACGAAGCCCAACGACGAGCCGGTGATGAACACCGCCGAAGTGCATACCATCGAGCATCTTGCGGCAACCTACCTGAGAAACGAGCCAGCATGGAAAGACAAGGTGCTTTACTTCGGCCCCATGGGCTGCCGGACGGGTTTTTACCTCCTGCTGACCGGGGACTATACGTCCAAAGACGTTGTTCCGCTGGTGCTGGACTGCTTCCGCTTCATCCGGGACTACCGGGGAGAGGTGCCGGGGGCAAGCCCGAAGGACTGCGGCAACTATCTGGACATGAACCTGTCCATGGCAAACTATTGGGGCAGAAAATACGCCGCGCTGTTGGAGAACATTGACGACAGCCGGCTGGTTTACCCGGAATAAGGAGAAAACAATGACGAAATTAGGAATTATTGGCGCGATGGATGTGGAGGTTGAAACACTGCTTTCCGAAATGGAGCAGGTGGCCTCCACAAAGAAAGCGGGCAGTACCTTCCACGAGGGCGTGCTGATGGGGCTTCCCGTGGTTCTCGTGCAGTGCGGCGTGGGCAAAGTCAACGCGGCGCTGTGCGTGCAGATCCTCTGCGACTGCTTTGGCGTGACCCATCTGGTGAACACCGGCATTGCGGGGTCTCTTTGTGCGGAGCTGGATATCGGCGATCTGGTGGTGAGCCGGGACGCCATGTATCACGACTTTGACTGTACCCATTTCGGCTATCCCCTCGGCAAGGTTCCTGGGATGGACGTCATCGCGTTTCCTGCCGACGACACGCTGCTTGGCTGCGCATTCGCGGCGGCGGAGGCGGTGAATCCGGGTCATACCCGGGCGGGCAGAGTCGCCAGCGGCGACCAGTTCGTGGCCGACCCGGCGGTGAAGGAAAAAATCGTCGCAAACACCCGGGGACTGTGTACGGAAATGGAGGGCGCGGCCATCGCCCAGACGGCCTACCGCAACAGCGTTCCCTTCGTCATCCTCCGCGCCATCTCCGACAAAGCGGACGACAGCGCGGAAATGGACTATCCCACATTTGAAAAAATCGCCGCCCACCGCTGCGCCGAGGTCACCTGCAGGCTGGCAAAGCACCTGCACGAAGCGGAAATGATGAATTGATTGTATTCTCCGGGGAAAGCTACCTCCGGAGGGATTCAACATGACGGAAAAACAATACGGCGCTCTGGTGGCGCGGATGGCGCCAAAATCGCCCATGTGGCGCGACTGCCTGAACGCTTTCTGGATCGGCGGGCTGATCTGTGTGGTCGGGCAGATATTCACGAACTGCTACGGCGCCTGGGGACTGGAAAAACAGGATGCCGGAACGGCCGCGTCCATGACGCTGGTGGCGCTGTCCGCGCTGCTGACGGGTCTGAGCGTGTACGACGACATCGCCAAGCATGCGGGAGCCGGTACGCTGGTGCCAATCACGGGATTTGCCAACGCCATCGCCGCCCCGGCCGTGGAGTTCAAGACCGAAGTTCGCTGTATAATTGGGATAGTCAGAGAAAACCGCAATCGGTGAGTATCAGGACTGAATCCGACAAAATATGCTGGGAAGGAGGTACTTGAAGCGGCTATTATCCCGCATGATTTCAGCCTGCCACAGAGCCAGATGGATGTAGCTGATCCGTCTGGCTCATTTTATTTTCCGATACTTTTATAACACGGGAGGAAGTACCATGCAACAGGGCGTATTATACTTTGAGAGGCAAACAGAACGTATGGATATCCGTTTTGAGAACAAGGAAATCTATGGCGGCCTGCACTGCGGAACTGCAATGGAGGTCTTGATAAATGACGAATGGATACCCACTCGCATTGAGTACGGAAACGACTGGTATCTCGTAGGGGTGCAGAAGGAATCGTTACCCGGACTTCAAGTAAGAATATAGTAACCACATACTGCAAGGGCAGTCTCTTGATTAAAGGGGCTGCCTTGTTTTTATATCCAGTCGCAGAAAGGAGGAACCCGTCATGCCGAAATGCCTGTTCAGATACCAATGGGTTAAGCTGCCCAGGACTCATTTGCCGGTCGGTAAGGGAATCATGGGTTATTGGGCAAAGCTGGCCTCGCGGGCGGCATTTCGCAAGGGTCGGGCAAAATACTGCGGATACACAAACGATGTAATGCCCGGGATGTGGTCCGGTGGCGTGGTCGGTTTAAAGAGCATTCTGGGCGTCAAAAGCCGCACGGAGGCTCTGGAAATCATGGATACGCTCAGCCGGTTCGGGTATATCCGTTACACGCTTGACGAGAAAACAAAGAAGCTGGAATATGCCGTCACCGATTGGGTCGTAAAATGCTCCGGCGCCGAATGCATGAGCGGAACAGTCTACGCAACAGACGGCTATGGCTTTCTCTGCCTTCCCCGCAACATCACACAGCGCCTTGCGGATCAGCATTATATATTCGGCGAATCAGATGCATGGCTGGACCTCTGGTGCCACACGGTTTGGCAGGAGACCGGCAATGCGTTTTCTTATCTGGCGCCTGCCGTTCAATTCGGGAGACTTGGCGCCGCTTTGACATTGGAAGCCTTGGGACGACGCTGGGGCTGGGAAAAGACAAAGGTGTGGAGATTTTTTCAGAAGAATGGGGATGCCTTCGCTCTGCACCGTCTGCCGGGCTCCTACGGCTGCCTCATTTTCAATAGACTGTATCCGCTAGATACAGAGGCTTCCCTGCCCACCTGCGCAGAAATTGAACGCATTATTGAGAAAATGCGTATTTGCGCCGGAAATGCGCATATTGGAGGCTCGGACAATGCACGCCTGAACAAGATGATCCTTTGGTATAGCCGCAGGATCATTATCATGAGAATCACTGATTATGCCGAACAGGCATCAGAAAATCGCGTTGCACTTTCGTCCCCTATAATACGCGCGTATATTTCTCTGTGTTGGAATTGTCAGAACTGTATCTATGACTGCAGAGGTGCAAGTAGTAGACTACGCCGCATAGATGCGAACCACATCCGCGGGCCATGTGCTTACGCGGATTTTTTTCACTCACGAAACCGGAAAGGAGAATCGACATGAGCAAAATCGAAAGCAGTGCAGGAAAGGCGCTTTATGAACAGCAGGAAACCAAGCTGTCGCAGCAGTCCGCCGCATTTATTGAACTCTTAACAAAGCGCGGCATTCTGGGAGATTCGTCTATCGATGATGACAGAGTCCGCCAAGCCAAAAAGGAGAAAAAGAAAAGCATGTATCATAACACGCTTCTCCTGCTGCAGCACTACCGAACCATTCTCTGGACGCTGGAATGCTTCCCGTCCAGCGTAGCAGAGGAGTTGGATCGCCCGCTGAAGGATCTGGATACGCTGCTGGATCGGATCGACCTGGAACTTGGGATGAACAATCGAAAGCTGGAAGGCCGGATGGAGAGTGTACGCCGCTCCCGCCTGCTGATTGACCGGCTCAACGATGCGGTCAGCATATTGAAATCCAAACCGGTCAACGGGCACAAGATGTACGACATCATCTACATGACCTTTCTCGGACCGGACAAGCTGATGCACGAGGAGCTTCTGTATCGTTTGGACATCTCTGCCCGGCACTATTACCGGCTCCGCACGCAGGCAATCAATATCATCGCCCTGCGTCTATGGTCTGCCCCTGCCGGCGAGGTGGATTCCTGGCTGGAGGTTCTTTCTATTTTGGAAAACTGGTAAGTGCGCCTGATCTGGCATAGTGGATGGCACAGAAAAAGGCGGAGAAAATGGCACGGTTCGCGCCGATGACATGTAAATGCAAACATGCTATACTGTTAGCGTCCGATAGTAGGAGCACACCATAAAGGCGCCGTTTCTGCGAGGCAGTTCAGCCTCCGAGAGCGGCGCCTTTTTGTGTGCCGAATTGAAAAACAGGAGGTAAAAGCATGTCAAAGCAACTTGTATCAGGTAAGCATCGGCTCAGAAATACCTACTGGTCGTTAGTGGGCGCCGCGTCGGCAACGATCCTCTCCGTCCAGCCCGTAATGGCTGAAACGATCTGGGATCGCTTTTCCACGATCATGCGGGATATCTACGGACAGCTGGTCGGAATCAGTACCATTGTCGCCGTGACCGTGGCAGCCATTGCGTTGTTGGTGCGGATGGTCAGCCGGAACCAGCGTGCTGTGGACGAGGCTACCAGCTGGCTCAAACGAGTCGTTGTGACCTGGATTATTCTTAACACACTCGGCTTTATCGTAGCATACCTGCAGCCGTTGATCGCCGGCGGGCAGTACACTGGGTAATGTACAACAGTTCGGGATCAGGCAGGAGGTGAACGACTATCTTAGACTGGATTTTTGAAGGGATCGTGACATGGATCTCCAGTATTGCCTCGCAGATCATGGACGCGGTTTCCGGCCTCTTTCTCAATGCGTTGGGAACAGACATGGTGACCATGGAGGAGTATTTCCCCTTCATCACCAAGGCCTTTGACGTCATGCAGTACACAGCCTGGGCAGTCCTTTTTCTCATTGTGGTCTGGCAGCTGTTCCGTGCGTTCGGAGGACCCATTACCGAAGCCGAAAACCCATGGCAATTAGTTGTGCGTGGCGCGATTTTCGCGCTGCTGATCGGATACGCAAAACCAATTTTCATGCTGGCGCTCGACATTGCCAGAGCGCCGTATACGGCACTGATGGATGTAAGCATGACGGCGGAGGAATTCACCTTTGCCGGTGTGGAGCAGGTACTGAGCAACGGACTGCTGACAATCGTTTCAACCGTGACGGTTGTCGGGCCCATACTGGTTCTGATCCTGCTGATCGCGCTCGGATGGAACTACTTCAAGCTGCTGCTGGAGGCGGTCGAACGGTATATCGTGGTCGGTGTGCTGTGCTATACCTCCCCGCTGGCATTCTGCATGGGCGGCTCCAAGGCGACTAATCAGGTCTTTAAAAGCTGGTGCAGGATGGTAGGCTCGCAGCTTCTCCTGCTGGTCATGAACGTGTGGTTTATCCGGGGTTTTAACTCCTCAGTAGGCCAGTATATCGGAAACGGCGGCGCGCTGAGTACAGGGCAGGGATCTATCTTTCTATGGCTGTTCTGCGCGCTGGCATTCCTAAAGACCGCGCAGAAATTCGACAGCTATATGGCCGCTATGGGACTTAATGTGGCGCAGACCGGTTCCAGCATGGGCATGGAGCTGCTGATGGCCGCAAGGGTGATCAGCGGCGTGGGACACAGCGCAAAGAGCGCAGGCAGCGTGTTCGGCAGGGGCGGTTCGACTGCAACCGGAACCGGCGCCGCGGCCAGCGGCTTTGCATCCGGCTTTGCCAGCAGATTCAAGGGTAACAGCTATGTCCGTGACGCCGTCGTTGATGGCGGCACGCGCATGGGCATGGGCGGCGGCGTCGGCTTTGTCGGGCGCGTTTTTGGCGGTGTAGCTGCCAGAAACGGTGCGATGCTTACGGGAGAATCCATCTCCTCCGTAGCAGCGCGTCCCGCAGAAGCAGCCGGCACTATTGCCGGCGATATCGCCGACCGCAGCCTTGGCAACTACATGCCTCAGCTTGCAGGCCATACACTCAAGGGAACCCAGATCAGCGGCGGACATATCAGCACGACGGCGACCGGCACAGACGGCAAGGTCAGCAGTGTGGAGATGTTCAATACGGCGCAGTTTGAAAAACCCGCCGCTCCGCACTCCGTTGTAACTGCCACTGACGGCAGCACCTGGTATCAGATGGCCAGCGGCGAGGGCCGAAACGCCTTCTACGATGCGCCCGGGTTTACCGGCAGCCCCGCCGAATCCGAACAGGTTGCAGCAGCCTTCCCCGGCGCTGCTGAAGGTACAGTCCTTCGCAACACGGGCGACGGCATCATGGAAGCCGGCAGCGAGAGCGGAAACAGCCTGTGGTACAACAGCGCGTATTACAATGAGCCCGACGCACCGCACACTGTCATGCAGGCGGCAAACGGCGTAGACTGGTACGCTATGCAGCAGCACGCGGAAGCGCCTGCCTTTGAACAGGGAGAGGCCGCAGACGCATATAATCAGGCGGCCTTCCGTAACTTCATGCCCGGCTTTGAGCAGCAGGTGGCACATGTGGACGGCACGCATCGGGAGGACGGACACTTCGAGGTCCGCCATGCCGATGGCTCCGGGACGGCCTTTTACGACACCGCCAGATTCGCCGCACCGCGCGGGGATTATCAGGTATATGAGGACGTCAGAGGGCAGCAATGGATCGCCATCCATGGAGACCCCGCTGTGGAACGCAAGCCGGTGTTCGAGGACGGAAAGCCCGTCTACGACGGTGAAAACGTCCGCACGGTGTCCGTGGAGTCGGTTCGATACAAGAACACGCCCAGCCGCTTTAAGGAGCCGGAAAAGCGTCCGGACAGCGGCATAAAGGCGCCGAAGCGCAGGAAATAAATGCAGCGGGCAACAGCCGGAGCGGATGACATCCCTCCGGCTGTTTTGCCTGCCTGCGAATAAAGAAACCAGCCGCCACGCGCGGCTTCGGATACTCACCGGGGAGGTGTAAAAGAAAATGGCTGAGCCGGATAAACGGCAGATAGGCGACGGCAGCGATAATTACGGCGAAGCTGCCAAGCAGATGGCCAAAGCCGCAAAGGAAGCAGGAAAAGAGACGGCAAAGCAAGCCGCCGTGAAAGGCGCTGAAGCCGGCGCCAATGCAGCAGCCGCGACGGTACAGGCAGGTGTGGAGGGCGGCAAGGCGGTTGCCGAGATGGCCGCAGGAACCGCTGCGGGCGGACCGTGGGGTGCGATTTTATCGGCGGCATGGGCCATGCGTCACACGCTGTTTAAGATACTTGTCTGCATCTGCCTGTTTTTCCTTGTCATTATCGTCCTGATCGTTTCACTGCCCAGCGTTGTTACAAACAGCGTGTTTGGGCTGGATGGGTCGATGGTGGACATGGAAAACCCCACAACACTGCTGGAATCCTATAACGACCTTGCCGCAGATATTTCCGCAGTTGTGGAGGAAGGGTATGACGCAGCCCTCGCAAAAGTTGAGCAGATCATTGAGGACGGCGGATACGACTACGATCTGTCTATGGATGCACTTATCAATTACGCACAGGGTTCCGCCGGGTACGATGTAAGCTATATCCTTGCGGCCTACTCCGCATCGCTTCAACAACGCAATACCGGCAAGGAGGATATGCTGGCAAAGCTTCGCAGCGTTGCCGACAGTATGTTTCCGGTATCTTTCGTAGAGAAGGAATCGGAGCAAATCGTCCCCTTTACCTACGCTACATACAGACCCGTTACCGTGACGGTCGTCACATCGAAGACACAGACGGGAACCATCAATGGTGTTCCGCAGTACCGTTATACCACAGCCCGTCGCACCTACTATGAGCCGGACGAAACGATAATAACATCAGAGCCGGTCAATGTGGCAGCCTATACGCCTGTGGCAGTTTCCATTCCCATATACAGCGGAGGCAGAATCACCGGCACACGAAGCGAAATCTATTATGAGCATGGCGGCACGGAGACGCTCACTCCGGAAACGGAGGTCGTAAAGTATGTGGAATGCACCGTACAGCCATTTGATAACAGCGTCATCATCCGAGCCTTCGGGATCGATCCCTCCGCCACCTATGACCAATTCAAAATAACCTATGGAGAAGCCATTCAGAAGATGGCCAACGCCTTGAAAATGACGCTGTATGGGACATTAGGCAACGGGCAGATGGTTCCCTTGACCGATGCGGAGTTGATCGCCTTTGTCAACGCGCAAAACTGCAGCCCCATGCGGAAGCACATCATTACAACGGCATTGTCGCTGGTGGGCAAGGTCCCATATTTCTGGGGCGGCAAGTCGGCGCCCGGCTGGAACGATGCTTGGAACACGCCGCGGCTGGTGACGTCAGCCGGTTCTCCGACGACCGGCACGATTCGGCCCTACGGTCTTGATTGCAGCGGCTTCACCACGTGGGTATTCAATACGGCAGTAGGCGTTGAGATCGGCGCCGGCTGCAACGGACAGTACCCGAATACCTACGGCGTCTCCGCAGCGGAGCTGCTGCCGGGTGATTTGGGATTCCTTGCGGATGATGACGGCTGGGGCCATGTGCTTATTTTTGCCGGATATGATGCGGAAGGGACCCGTATGTGGGTGCATTCCTCCGGCGGCATCGGCGTTATCCTGAATACGCCAAGCTATGAAGGAAGGCTTTCCTATCGCCGCCTCAGCATCGTGGATTACGATGCGCCGGTGGTAAACGCCCCAACCGGCGAGGCGCTTTATACGCTGGAGGTAGAGGTGACGCATTACTGCGCCTGCGCAAAGTGCTGCGGCAGCAATGCGCAGGGGCTTACCGCCAGCGGCAAACAGGCAGCGGTCGGTATGGTCGCTATGTCCAGCCATTATCCCTTCGGCACGCAAATCATGATAAACGGTACCATGTACACCGTGGAAGATCGGGGCGGCTCGGGCATAGAGAACAATATCCATCGCGTGGATATCTATGTGCCGGACCATCAGAAGGCGCTGCGGATGGGACGGTATACCACAACCGCAACAATTTACAGATTAGGCAGGTGAAAAACTTGGACGAAAGAGAATACAACAACGTGTACGCAATCCCCGCAAACTATACGGACAGCGGCAAACTGCTGGGAGGGATGATCGATACCCGGAACGCAATCGAAACGGTGATTCTGGTGCTGGCTTTGGGCTATCCGGAGCTGATTCTGATCCCCATGCCCGGCACCATCCGCATCGTGGTCATGACGGTCACGCTGCTGCCGCTGGCGGTGGTGTCTGCAATGGGCGTGGATGGCGGGTCGCTGTTTCAGTACATCGGCCATATCATCCATTTCTGGACACACCGCAGGAAATTACACTTCAGGAGGATCGGATACCGCTATGGCCAAAGCAAAAGGAAAAAGAAACCGCAGAAAAGAAAAGCTTGAGTTTGTACAGGATTATTTGCCCATCCGCGACCTGAAAAACGGAATCATTGAAACGACGGACAACCGCTACATAAAAATCCTTGAGATCGAGCCGATCAATTTCACGCTGCGATCCGATGAGGAGCAGTTCAACATCATCTCCAGCTTTGCCAGCTGGCTGAAGATATCCCCCATGCGGCTGCAGTTCAAGTCCATTACGCGCCGCGCGGACTCAGATAAGCACATATCCATGATCTGCGAGGAATTGGAACACGAGGAGAATCCGCAATGTAAGGAGCTTGGCGAAGATTATATCGGACTCATCAAGGATGTGGGAAATCGGGAAGCGCTGACGAGGCGCTTCTTTCTGATTTTCCAGTATGAGGCGGTAGGCCGCAACGAAAGCGACGACTATGCAAAAATCTATGGCATGCTCCAGACCGCCGAGCAGACAGCGCGGGCGTATTTCATGCAATGCGGCAACAGCATCGTCCAGTCCAAAGACCCGGATGAAGCGACTGCCGAAATCCTATACATGTTTTACAACCGGCGCTCCTGCACGGACGAGCCGTTTTCCTCCCGTGTGGATCGCATCGTGGTGGACACCATGGCGGCAAAGAAGAAAATCATCGGTCTGGACCCGGTGCCGCCGATCCGAATGGCCAACTTTCTGGCGCCCCGCGGCATCGATCTGAGCCATTATAACTATGTCGTTATGGACGGGCTGTACTATTCCTTCCTCTACATCAAGGCAGGCGGGTATCCAAGCCGCGTCCGGGCCGGCTGGATGTCCTCGCTCATCAACGCCGGAGAAGGAGTGGATATCGACGTCCATCTCCGCCGTGAGAACCGCAGCCGCACCATAGATAAGGTCGCCCAGCGGATCAGGCTCAACCGCACCAAGCTCAAGAGCATGCAGGATACCAGCACCGATTATGAGGAGCTGACCAATTCCATACAGGCGGGCTATTTTATCAAGAATGGAATCGCCAACTACAACGAGGACCTCTTTTACATGAGCGTTTTCATCACCGTATCGGCCAAAACCTACGAGGAATTACTTTGGCGCAAGCAGCAGATGGTGGATATGCTCAAATCTATGGATATGTACACCAGCGAGTGCAGCTTTCAGCAGGAGGCCGCACTGCAGTCGGTGATGCCGTTCCTGAAAATCTCGCCCAAGCTTGAGAAAAAGGCGCAGCGCAATGTGCTGACCAGCGGCGCCGCATCCAGCTATATCTTCACCAGCTTTGAGCTGTCGGACGACAATGGCGTGCTGTTGGGCATCAACCGATACAACAACTCCCTGTGCATCGTGGATCTGTTCAACACAAAGATCAATAAAAATGCCAACCTGAATCTGCTGGGCACATCGGGCGCGGGCAAGACCTTTACCATGCAGCTGCTGGCGCTTCGGATGCGGATGCGCGGCATTCAGTGCTACATTCTGGCGCCCATCAAGGGACACGAATTCCGTAGAGCCTGCAATAAGATCGGCGGCGAGTTTATCAAGATCGCACCCGGTTCCCCCCACTGCATCAACGTAATGGAGATACGGCATACCATGTCGCCGGAGATGGAGCTGATTGACGAGATCGATTATGTGGAGATGGGCTCCATGCTGGCTCGAAAAATTCAGCAGCTCATGACCTTCTTCGGCCTGCTGATCCCCGATATGAGCAATGAAGAGGAACAGATGCTGGATGAAGCGTTGATTCGAACCTATGCGGACTTCGGCATCACCCATGATAACGACTCCATCTATACGGATATGGCCTCCGCTTCGCCCAAAATGAAGCAGATGCCTATCCTGGGCGACCTGCATAAGCACCTGCAGGAGAATCCCATGACCCAGCGGCTGGCGGCCATCATCAGCCGTTTTGTCACCGGCAGCGCCCAAAGCTTCAACAGGCAGACCAATGTAGACCTCTCTAATAAATACATCGTACTTGACCTGTCGGAGCTGAAGGGCAAGCTGCTTCCGGTGGGCATGTTCATCGCACTGGATTATGTGTGGGATCAGATAAAGTCCGACCGCACCAAACGCAAAGCCATCTTTATCGACGAGATCTGGCAGCTGATCGGCGCCAGCTCCAACCGCATGGCCGCAGAGTTTTGCCTTGAGATATTCAAGGTTATCCGCGGCTTCGGCGGAGCGGCCATTTCCGCAACGCAGGATCTGTCAGATTTCTTCGGTTTGGAGGACGGCAAGTACGGCAGGGCGATCATCAACAACTCCAAGAACAAGATCATTCTGAACCTGGAGCCGGACGAGGCCCGCTATGTACAGGAAACGCTGAAGCTCACCCGCACGGAGATCCGCGCCATCACCCGCTTCGAGCGCGGCGAGGCGCTCATCAGCTCCAACAATAACAAAGTGCCCGTGGTGGTGAAGGCCTCCAAGCTGGAAAAGGAAATGATCACCACGGATCGCGCCGAGTTGGAGGCAATCCTCAAAGAACGGCAGAGGGAGAAAACGCATTCAGCGTAGAATACGCATTTCGCAAAGAATACGCACACACAGAAGGAGGTGAACAACATGCTGCTTGATGATGAGCGCCATGTGATCAAATGGCTGTCGCAGTACGGCGCACTGACCAAAACACAGGTGATCCGACTGCTGCGGGACAAAACCCAGGAGACGGCGGAGAAGATTCTTCGCAATCTGAAAAGGGAGCATCAAATCTCGGATGTGGCCGGTGGCTACTATCTGGCTTTGGATGGACTATGCAAGCCGGATCAGCGGACGATCCTTGCCGTATGGGTGCTGTTGCGGTTTATCGACTATGTGGATCCCATGGCGCATTATCCTGCGGTTTACCCGTCCCAAATCTTTTTTCTGAAGGAAAACACCGGCTATGAGATCGTTGTGCTGTATGACGGCGAGCAGCACCTTAGCAAGCTGCTGCAGCCGCAGGATGACGAGATGAAATATATCTTTGTCCTGCCCAATATCGCCATGGCATCCCAGATGATGCTCCCCAAGGTGCCCTGCCTGTTTGCAACCGTCAACTTTGCCGGGCAGGAAGAACCGGACATTACATTTTACACAGAGGAGGCTGCAACCGATGGACTCGATAAACTCGTTCATTCATCTGCTGGATAAAATAGAGACGCAGGATCGACGGCTCGGCATGACCATAAAAAATCTCCGCTGTCTGACCGGAGGGAAAAGCATGGAGCTGGCGTATGCCATGGCGCTGAAGCTGGCTGAGGAAAGCGAAAAATTGACGATGCTGACCAGAGCGCTTCCCGCCTACACGGGAAATCCACGGGCGCTGCAGGATGTGGATGCGGTTGCAGCAGAGTCGGTTCCAATAGAAGCGGGCTTTACCATCGAAGGCTGGTTCTGCATCCGGCTGCCTCTGCTGCTCCCCAAAAAGGAGAGGGGCTCCGCCTCCTATATTCGGGGCATCCTGTACCCGGCGCTCAGGAACTTCTTTCAGGGCAAAGCACCGGTTCGATACCCCGAAAGCATCATGATATTCCGCCATGTATATGAAAAAGGCAGGCCGGAGCGTCGGTACCGGGATCATGACAATATTGAGATCAATATGGTCTCCGATACCGTCGCTATGTATGTGCTTACGGATGACGCGCCGCCGTGCTGCGATCATTTCTACTGCAGCGCGGCCTCCACGCTGGAGCGTACGGAGGTGTATGTGGTCCCGGCACGGGATTTTCCCCAGTGGCTGGTGCTGGAGCCCCTGATCCCGGATGAGGGGGTGATGCTCCATGAAAATGTGCCGGAGCAGCGTCAAAAACATGTGTAAAAACAGGGCAAAAACCCGCCTCCCCAATGACATATCTTTTAACAGCCGGAAAACACCGATGAAACCGATATTTTTCAGGCATTTTGCGCGGACGGTTTCCGACAAAGAGAGCAGTCATGTTGTCGGAAAGCTCCTGCATTCCGGGGCTTGAAACAATGATTACCGTTCGGCCGGGAAGTCATGTGCATCGGCTTATCACAGTGCTCGGGCTCGCCGGCGAATACCCTGTCCGTTCGCTTGGCGTGCTGGGAAACGAGCGTACTCTCAGAGCGCTGGTGGGTAAACTTTCCACAACACAGGAGCTTCGTAATCCGGATACCGGCGAGCGGATGAGGGTAAAGCTGCTGCAGCTGACCGGTACTGGGAATGCCAAAGCGATTCGTTTCTGTAAGGGCGCTCTCCCCATACTGGAATGGATACATCCGGACGCATACGGCTATTATATGGCCGCGTTTTACAATCATAGATTCCCCGGCGGTATGGCGCATCGGGACCGTAACCTTCGGGTTGCCGAGACGATTGGGATGCACCTGACCGCCGGTATCGAGACAAGGGCCTATCTACTCCCCGCCTTGCAAAACCGGGCTATCCTTCGGATAACATCGGACACGCCTGCCTTTTATCTGGCGCGGGACTTCAAGAAGATCTCTCCTGCGGAACAGAACAAAACCATGTTTACACGCATCGTCGGCGCAATCTTCTATCCCGGCGGCTGTTACGCCGTTTACAACACGCGGAACGCCGCGATGAAATGGAACGGCATGGGAGAGTTCAAAGCACTCCACAGCCTGACAGAGCTTGCCCGCATGAATGCCGGGGTTCAGAGCATCGACTCCGCAATCCTGCTGGGCGAGTCCTATGATACGGCGCTGACCACACTGCTGGAGTCGGATAAAAACCGGCGACTGGAACTTCGGTTTGACGGCATCTATCGGCACATCTATTTTGTGCCCATGAATGCCGGCGGCATCCGGCAGTTCAGATTGCTCACCGTCCCAGACTGGAAAGAAAAGCTGCTTGAGCTGCTGTTCGACCCAGACGTCCGGTCATATAACCGGGGATTCATGGAATACGACGCCAGTATCGGCGGTACCTGTGTTTTCTCACATCTTGACGGTGACATCGCACGCCTTATCCGTTTTCGTGAGGCAATGCAGACCGGCGCAGGGAGCTTCGAGGTACTCTGCTTCGATGATCAAGCGCCCTTTCTAAGGGAGTATCTTGGCCCGTATATCACACTCAAAACCATCGACGCTGCCACAGTAGAAGCAGAACTGGGACTATAAAGGAGGAATGCATTCTGGATAAAAAGCGAGCAGCAGCCATCATCGCCGTCTCCATACCGGGACTCATCACCCTGCTTTACCTGGGCGGAGTGCTTGGCCAATTGCTGATAAACTACGAGCTTTGGATGAATTCCGGCGGTCTTACAGGGCAAACGACCATCGGCGCCGTAGACTGGAATCCGATCGTGTGTCTGGGCAGCGCCTTCAGCATCCCGGGGCTAAAAAGCATCGGTATACTGCTGCTGACCGGGGTCGGTATCACGGCCTATGTGCGTTTCCACGATAAATTCAGCTCCAAGGACTACGATGAGCGCGGATTTACCCGCAGCAAGTACGGAACCTACGGCACCGCATCATGGATGAAGGACAAGGAACTGAAAGAAATTCTGGAGATCAAGCCTCCGTCGCAGGCCGATGGCATCATTTTGGGCGAAAAAAACGGCAGCGTCGTCTGCTTACCTAAAGACACCAGACTGAACCGCCACATCGCCGTATTCGGTGCATCAGGTACCCGGAAATCCCGTGGCGTGATCCGTCCGGCGCTGTTCACCATACTCAAGCGCGGAGAGTCGGCAGTCATTACGGATCCGAAGGCGGAGCTCTATAACGATACCGCCGAGTTGTTCCGTAAGAACGGGTATGAGGTAAAGGTATTCAACCTGGTAGACCCCCGGCACGGCGACTCATGGAACTGCATGTCAGACCTGAACGGCGATACCCTGCTGGCGCAGGTGTTGACCAATGTCATCATCTCCAACACCAGTGAGGGCAAGGGCGACCATTTCTGGGACAACGGCGAGGCCAATTTGCTCAAAGCACTGGTGCTCTATATCGATCTGGACAGGAGCCGCAGCCCGGAGACGAAGAACCTGGCGGCCGCCTACCAGCTCCTGACCCAAAACAGCGAACGGCAGCTGACGGCACTTTTTGAAAAGCTGCCGCTGGATCACCCCGCCCGTGCGCCGTTCAATCTTTTCTCGCAGGCCAGCGACACGGTGCGTTCCGGCATCGTCCTTGGACTCGGCACCCGGTTACAGGTCTTACAGAACGAGGCTGTGCGGGACATCATCAGCCGCAGCGATATCGATCTCACGGCGCCGGGCAAGCGCAAATGCGCCTACTTCGTCATACTCAGCGATCAGGACGCAACGATGGCGTTTCTGTCCTCGCTGTTCTTTTCGTTTCTATTCATCAAGTTGGTGCGCTATGCCGACAGCACGCCGGAGCTGCGCTGCAAAGTCCCGGTCAACCTCATCTTCGATGAGTTCAACAATGTGGGCAAGCTCGGCGGCGCAGCGGACGGTTCGGATTTCGCCCGTACGCTCAGCGTTATCCGCAGCCGTGCGATCTATGTGATGCTGGCCGTGCAGAGCCTCGGTCAGCTCCAGAACCGGTATCCCAACAATCTCTGGGCAGAGATCGTCGGCAACCTGGACGTGCAGCTTATGCTGGGCTGTACCGATGAGGTCAGCGCCGAATACTTCTCCGCGCGGAGCGGTGATATGTCGGTGGAGATCAACTCCACCATGACCGTGCGCAAGACCATTGCCGTAGCGCAGGTCATCCCCCAATACCGTCAGACGGAGGGCCAGGGGCGCAGACGGCTGCTGACTCCGGACGAGGTGCTGCGCATCCCAAACGAGGAACTGCTGGTGGTCATCCGAGGACACAATGTCCTGAAACTAAAAAAGTTTGATTATGCTGACCACCCGCTGGCCAAGGAATTGACTCCCGTCAGCATTCTTGATTACACACCCCCGCACGCGGCAGCGCCTTTTCTCCAGACCGAAACGACTTCGCCACACGCAGCGTCTGAGGAGCGGCCGCACACATCGTCCATACCCTCAAAACGCAGAACTCTGTACAGCTCCGCAAAACCGCCGAGCGAGTTTTGAACTCAATGATTTAACTAAAAAGTTGACATTTAACTTTAATGATGTTATAATGCCGAAAGAAAGTTAAATTGGTGGTGAGCAGATGGACTATATCACAAAAACACTGGGCGTCCCGGTAATACGGACAGAGTGGAAGCAGCAGGCAGCCTTGCCGCTTTTTTTGAACGATAGATATACATTTGAACAAGCGGACATTGGCGGAGTAGCGTGCCTTATTGTTCATCCTGTGGGGGAACTCGATACGATCAATACCCTTAAAAAGCATGTGGCGAGGCTGCATGCAGCAAGCGGGCGACAGGTCGTTTTTGAGTTAACGGCCATATCCCGGCAGCGCCGCAACTCCTTCATTGATGCGAAGCTGGCGTTCGTCGTGCCGGAAAAGCAGGTGTATCTTCCCTTTCTTGGGGCTCTGCTTACAGAGCGCTGCGATAGCGAGGGACTCATGACGGGCGCAGAGAAGCTGCAGCCGTCTGCGCAGATGCTGCTGTTTGCCTATATCCTGAATGGGAACGAGCCTATGCTCATGACGCCTTTTGCGGAGCGGTTTGCCTTTTCCGCAATGACGATCACGAGAGCGGCAAATCAATTGGTAGCGCTTGGACTTCTTAACAAGTCCTGCTCCGTCGGAGCGCAGAAAATGCTCTGCACCGAGCTCGACACGAAGGGACTATATCAAAAAGCCGTCCCCTACCTCATCCAGCCTGTCCGGACAACCGTATTCATCGAAAAGAGCGCTGTGACCCGGGATATGTTTCCCGCAGGGCTGAGTGCGCTTTCGGAAATGAGCATGCTCAATCCGCCGGCGGTCGAAACATGGGGTATGGTTGGCGGTAAAATTAAGGGATCGGCACAGAAATTGATCGATTCTGAAAAGCAATGCGCCCTGCAGCTCTGGCGCTATGACCCGCGCCGTATCAGTCAGACAGGCGGAGTTGATGTACTGTCGCTGGCGGCAAGCTTAGCAGACGATATGGACGAGCGGGTAGAGCAATGTATTGAAGAAATACTGGAAAAGGTGTGGTGACAAAGATGGTAACCGGATTTGAGAGCTTCAAGCGGTGGTTTTCCGAGTACAGCGAGCAGTATGCAATTATCGGCGGAACAGCATGCGACCTGCTCATGAGCGAGGAAGGTATGGATTTTCGGGCGACGCGAGATATTGATATGGTGCTGATCGTAGAGAGCCTGACGCCGCAGTTCGGAGAACGATTTTGGTCATATATCAGAGACGCAGGGTACGAGCATAGAAATAAAAGTACCGGCGAACCGCAGTTTTACCGATTTACGAATCCGAAGAGCCGGGATTATCCCTACATGATAGAGCTGTTTTCCCGTCGCGCTGATGCAATTGCCCTTTCGGATGATGCGGTACTTACGCCATTGCCACTGGACCATGAAATATCCAGCCTGTCGGCGATTTTGCTGGATGATGCGTATTACCAATTCCTGCGCAAGGGGAAAACCATAATAGATGGGATACCGATTCTTGACGCAATGCACCTCATCCCATTCAAGGCCAAGGCGTGGCTGGATCTTCGCCAGCGAAAGGAAGCCGGCGCAAAGGTTGACAGCAAAAATATTCGGAAGCACAAAAATGATGTGATCCGGCTCAGCATGCTGTTGAGAGAAAATGATACGCTTGACTTGCCGCAAGCGATCCGCAATGATATGAAAGACTTCCTTGCCGCAATGCGCGAAGAACCGATTGACCTCAAGGCACTCGGAATACGAGGAACGTCGCAGGAGGAAATAACGGGAAGGCTGCTTACGGCGTATATCCTGAACAAATAAGACATATTACCGGCAGATGAGCGTCTCAGAAATGGGACGCTCTTTTTATATTCAAACAAAAGAAACGGAGGATCAAACAATGGCAACGAAAAAAACGGCGGTGATCCCGGAAGAAGAAATTCTTGCGGCCGCAACGGAAGAAAACATCAATGAACACTCATTACATCAGACTGAAACTGAACCTGAGCCGGATAGAGTGCTCAGCGCTGAAGGGGCACCCGGAGACGCTGATCTCATCGACATTTGCCAGACTGATTCCAGATCTGCGAATCCCGAAGGGATGCCGATCGAAGACGCCGCGCGCAACACCCCGGAAGCTCCGGTATCCCAGACCGGTTCGGACACTGAACTTCTCGGAGAATTTCCGGCCGGATCCGATGAATTAACTGCGCCGGAAGCTCCGGCGTCCCAGACCGATTCCGACTTGGATGAGAAAAAGCCTGAAGAGAGCCCGCCGGCCCGCCGAACCAGAAAACCAAGAGCTAAGAAAAGTGAGTCTGACACAGCAGCGGCAGAACCGCCCGGGGATGCGTCCGACGGCGTCGAATCTCCGGAGAAGAAGCCGCGCAGGCGCGCCGCTGCCAGACCGGCGTCGCCGGTGGTATCCATCGACGAGCGCCCCAGTGTGGAAACGGAAGCGGACAAAGCCCGCAACGATTTGCTGGACCTGGTAGAATCCTTAAAGACCAAACGGATCCTGACCGGGACCATTCAGGGCATCGAACGCCCCGCTGACCATCCCTCGCGTTCTCTTGCAGTCATTTATCATGGCGATATCAAGGTTATTATTCCCGCGGAGGAGGCGGTGGAGCCGCCGGAGGATTTCCGCGGCAGGCTTCCGGAGGATGTGCTGCACTATATGGTCACCAAACGCCTGGGGGCGGAGGTGGATTACATCATCAAGGGCATCGACACCAAGGCGGGCGTTGCAGTCGGCAGCCGTCTTGAGGCTATGTCCGCTAAGCGCCGCGCGTACTATTTCGGTACAGACCGGGATGGAAACAATCTGCTCTACGAAGGTATCTGTGCGGAAGCTCGCGTCGTATCCGTCATTCGTGCCGGCATCTTCGTGGATCTGTTTGGCTTGGAGGTCTACATCCCTCTTCGTGAGCTGAGCTACCAGCGTATGCTGGATGCGCAGGACAGCTTTCAGCCCGGGCAGCGCATTCTGGTTAAAATCCTGAGCATCGACCGCAGTGACCGAACCCGTATCCGGGTCAGCGCCTCCATCAAGCAGGCCGGCGAGAATCCCTATGAAAAGGCGCTGCGGCGTTATTCTGTGGGCAACCGCTATGTAGGTACTGTCAGTATGGTGGACATGAACGGTGTGTTTGTCTCACTGGACGGCGGCATCGACTGTCTGTGCAGCTATCCTAAGCGCGGACGCCCGCCCAGAGGCTCTCGCGTAACGGTACGGATTCTGGGCATCAACAACGAATCCAATCGGATCTGGGGAGCGATCACACACATCGCTACCCCGAGATGACTGGAGCGAACAGAAAATGACAAGGAGGTTGAACAACTATGCTTGATTACGATCTGACCCGCGCAGAGCAGGTCAGAAGAACGGATCTTGCGCAAAAAGCCCGCAGAATGATCCTGTCCCACATGAAGGTGGAGGCGGAGGACGAAACTTCGCTGACGCTGGATCACCGCGGCTACTATATGCAGATCTCGTTCTCGCCGCTGCACCCGCTGCTGGTCGTCTGCCTGGCTAAGGCGATCCGAAACCTGGATGGCGCACGAAAACAGCAGCTTGCCAACGAGCTGAACCTGCACAGCGTGCTGGGCAGCCACGCCATCAACGAGGACGTCGGCTGTTATTCCTATCGCGCTACCCACTGGCTGGATACGGAGCTCACGCCGGAACGGTTCTTTGAAATACTCAGCCGCTGCGTTGACGAAGCGGATCGTGGCTATTTCAATCTGGCAGGATGAGTATATTGCCGTAATGCTCAGTGCGTATCCGCGTACCGGACAACCCCACCGCCTCCCGGCAGCACCCATGGAAAAGTATCAAGCGAGAGCCGGGAGCCATACTGCGGCACTCCGGAGTACACCTTACAGCCGTCAAGCCCTCCGGAATCAGAACCAGCCATACTCAAAGAGCCGGCCATGAACGAACTGCATTTGCGCGAAACTGTGGCGTTGGAGTTGCTTTCACCTATGACTCTACCGCAACAGGACGCCGGGATACCCCCATTATCGCCGGAGATATATCCATCCATCCGGCGCGGGATATCAAATCGTGGCTGGAACTGTACGCAGCAGACGGCATCATATATTTCTGCGTTTGGGCGCAGCTGAGAACAGAAGCACGATACGATCTGTATATCGGCTGCACCTGAGCCAAACCACATCACGCAGCGAGAAGCGCATCGGAAACGGTGCGCTTCTTTGCTGCAAAAAAACAGGAGGTAAAGGACCGATGAAACGTAAAACGCTCAAGAAAGCCCTTTCGGCATTCTTGTCCCTGCTCATGTGCATGATGACGCTTTTGTCTATCAGCACACCTGTGTTTGCCGCAACGACGGTAGACGCTTACATGGTGGATTTCCCACGCGACGGTGACAGCAACTACTCTGCGACGGCGTGGGGCCACTCTGCCACGTCTCTGATGGGCGGTTGGCGGTTTCTCAACAGCAAATACACAACGGTGCATAGCATCGGCACCTATAACGGTCAAGTCTCGTATTGCATCGAGCCCGGCATCGGGCAAAATGCCGGCGATACTCTCTCCCACAAGGATGAGACATTTTGGGAAAACTACCCCAGCCACCTCAATCCGACCATTTCCCCGGATACCATCAAGGTCCTGCTTGGCCGGATCATGCAGTATGGCTATCAGGGCAATGTATCCACATCCTGGCGTTCTCAGAACGCCTCGGATGCAGCTGCGTTAAGCCATATAATCGCTACACAGCTGCTGGTCTGGGAGACGGTTGTCGGCGAGCGTGACGCAAGCTTCAACAAGGTGGATCCCTCCGGCTATGGGAAGAGCGCGGTTTGGAGTTATATCCGGGACGAGCATCCGCTTCGCAGCCAGATCCGCTCCTATTATAATTCCATGGCCGCCAGCGTGCAGAGTCACGCAGAGATCCCCAGCTTCTGCGCACGAAGCATTGGCAGCGCACGCAGCTATGAACTCAAATACGACGGCACGCGATATACCGTGACACTGACGGATACCAATGGAGTGCTGTCGAATTTCTCGTTCAGCTCCTCGGAACCCGGAATCAGCTTCTCCCGAAGCGGGAACCGCCTGACAATCACCTCCGATACGCCGATTGCAGGCGATATCCGCGTAAGCGCCAGCAAGACCAACGGCGTGCGAAGCGGTGTGGTCGTCTGGACGGACGGCAACAAAGGCGCCGGCATTCAGGACGTTGTCACCTACGGCGAAAATGTGTCAGACCCTGTCAGCGCCTATCTTCGGCTTGAGATGGAGGCGCTCGGCACCATGCACCTGGTCAAGACCAGCGAGGATGGCGTTGTGGCCGGCATTTCTTTCACGATCTCTGGCAACGGCATTACCAAGACTGTGACTACCGGCCGCGACGGCACGATTGACGTATCCGAGCTCATGGCCGGCACCTATACCGTAACAGAAGCGGACATTGAGCGTTATACGCCCCAGACTTCACAGCAGGTCACCATTGTCGGTGGGCAGACCTCGACCGTGACCTTCAACAACGTGCTCAAGCGCGGTGCATTGGAGGTGACCAAGACTTCAGAAGACGGATTCGTTGAGGGCGTAAAGTTTCGCTTGTACGGCAAATCCCTTTCCGGTCTGAGCGTCGATGAGTATGCGGTAACGGACTCCACCGGCGTGGCTAAGTTCCGCAATGTCCTGATTGGCGGCCCGTATACCATCGAGGAGGTCGATACGGCCATTCGTTACGTTATCCCTGATCCCCAGTCGGTATCTATCCAGTGGAACCGGGTGGCAGAGCGCAGCTTTGCCAATATCCTCAAAAAGTTTACCGTGACCGTAACCAAGACGGACGCAGAAACCGGAACACCGCAGGGCGACGGCACGCTGTCAGGCGCTAAATACGGGATCTACAAGGGCGGGAAGCTTGTCGATGTGTATTACACAGACGCCAAAGGTCAGTTCACCAGCAAAGAGTATATCTGCGATACCGACTGGACGATCCGTGAAATGGAACCCTCGGAGGGGTACCTCCTCGATACGACGGAACATGCCGTTGGTGCAGCGCCCGGTCAGTATACGGTTGAACACAATACAACGGCTAACGCCGTGACCGAAACGGTAATCAAGGGCAGCATCCGCCTGATCAAGCATATTGATGCCGAACTGGAAACCTCCGAGAACGTGCCAACCCCGCAGGCGGAGGCTGAGATCCCCGCAGCAACGGACCCCTCTGCGCCGGAAGGCTCCACATATTTTGTTAGCCCGGACGCCGCCGCATCGGAGGATGCGCAGGAAACTGCAGCTTCCGATGATGCAAAGGACACAGCCGAACCGGCAGCGGAAGAAACCCCAATGCCCGATCAAGCCGACACGGAAACGCCGGCCGAGTCTGAGCCGGAAGCAGCCGATACGCTGATTCCCAGTCAGAATGAAGCGAAGCCAGAACCCGAAAACGGATCTGTACCGACGGCGGAGTTCAAACCCTCCGGCAATGCAGGCATTATCGAGCAGCCGGAAGCAGGCGCGATGTTCCAGCTTTATCTCTCCAGTGCCGGAAGCTATGACGCAGCCAAAGATAGCGAGCGCGATCTGCTGGTGACGGATGAAAACGGCGTAGCGCTTTCCAAGGATCTGCCTTACGGCCGCTATACCGTACACCAGATCGAGGGTCAGGAAGGACAGGCCTTTATTCCGGACTTCACCGTATTCATCAGCTCCGACGGACACCTGTACTCCTATATCCTGAACAACCAGACCATCACCAGCTTTATCCGCGTGGAAAAACGCGATGCTGAGACCGGAAAGATCATTCCGGCAGCAGGCATCGGTTTTCAGGTCAGAGACCTGACCTCCGGCGAACTGATTTCACAGACCGTCTATTATCCGGCGCCAGTGACCATCTCCACATTCTATACCGCAGATGATGGCACGCTGATGCTCCCCTGCGAGCTGCCCTACGGCCGCTATGAGCTGATCGAGGTGACAACCTGCCATGGCTATGTGCTGGATACCGCCCCGGTTCCGTTTACCGTAGATGGGTCAGAGGCTGTCGTGACAGTTACAAAGTCCAACATGGCGCAAAAAGGCGTCATCCGCATCCAAAAGACCGGAGAGGTCTTCAGCAGCGTAGTAAACGAGGGATCCATCTTCCGGCCTGTATATGAGAATACCGGACTTCCGGGAGCAGTCTTTGATATCGCTGCCGCGGAGGATATTTACACCCCTGACGGAACCCTGCGTGTAAAGGCCGGGGACATCGTAGACACCGTCACCACGCAATTGGACGGCATGGCCTCCAGTAAGGCACTCTACCTTGGCAAGTATGTGATCACCGAGAAGCAAGCTCCGCACGGCATGGCGCTTCAGACCGAAGCGCATACGGTTGAGCTGGTATATGCCGGACAGGAGGTCACGGTCACCGAGCTTCGGGCAGATATGTACAATGAACGCCAGCGTGTGGAGATCAGTCTGGTAAAAACCATGGAAACGGATAAGCTGTTCGGCATTGGCCAAAGTGGCGAGCTCACGCACGTTACATTCGGCCTTTATGCTGCGGAGAAGCTTGTGGCAGCCGATGGCAACAGCATCCCGCAGGATGGTCTGATCGAGATGGTGTCCTTGAATAAAGACGGAAAAGCGACGTGCAAGACGGATCTCCCCTTTGGACGCTTCTACCTGCAGGAGATCTCTACCGACAGCCATTACCAGCTTGGCGATACGAAGTATCCGGTGTCGTTTGACTACGCCGGGCAAGACAAGAAGCTTGTCAAGCTGATTGCCAACGAGGGCGCAGCCATTGAGAATAAGCTGATCTACGGCTCCGTTTCGGGTCTGAAGGTTGATGCAAACGATAAGCCACTCTCCGGTGCAGTCATGGGTCTGTTTGCTGCATCTGAAACGAGATTCACGAAGGATACCGCACTGCTGACAGCCGTATCCGCCGAGGATGGCAGATTCCGCTTCGAAAAGATCCCTGCCGGCAACTGGCTCGTGCGCGAGATCGAGCAGCCCAAGGGCTTCGTTCTGAGCGAAGAGCTGTTCCCGGTAACGGTCAAGGAGCAGGGACAGGTCATTGAGATCAAGATTGCGAACAAACTTATCCGCGGCAGCGTCACACTGACAAAGTATGACGCAGACTATCCCGAGAATAAACTCAGCGGCGCGGTATTCGAGGTCTACCGTGATGTTAACGGGAACAAGGCGCTGGACAAGGACGATGTATTGCTCGGCACCATGGAGGAGTCCTCTGCCGGCGTTTACTGGATGAAGAATCTGGAGTACGGCGGCGTACTGGTTAGGGAGAAAACCGCACCGGAGGGCTTTATTCCGGACGAGAAAGCCTACTATGTGGAGATCGATACCGACGGAAAAACCTACACCGTTGAGAACGAAGCCGGAAAGGGCTTTATCAACCATGCGCTGAAGGGCTCCCTCAAGATTATTAAGACCACCAGCGACGGAAAGAAAGAGGGCTTTGCGTTCCGCATCACCGGCGCCAACGGCTACGATATGACGTTTACGACCGACTCCAAGGGCGAAATCTTCATTGAGAAGCTGCGCATCGGCGAGTATACCGTCACGGAGCTAAAAAACAGCGCCAGCGAAGGGTACAAGATCGCAGACCCCGTCAAAATCACGCTTGTTGCAAACGAGACACTGACGGTAAAGATCCATAACGACAAGACAAAGGTGGATGTTCCCAAGACCGGAGACGACGCCGATCTTATGCTCTGGATCTCACTGCTCGGGCTTGCGGCGGCAGGAGTTGGCTGCACAGCGTTTTTCTACCTGAAAAAGCGCAGAACGGGCAAGCATATTGCCGTGAAGAAGTAAATAACACCAATCCGGGGATACGCTTGAACGCGCATCCCCGGATTTGTTATGGAGGAACGATATGAAAAACGACAGGCGCAGAAGAAATCGGCCGCGGAACCGTGAGAAGAAGGGCGTCAAGCAGTCCCCGGGCCGGGAATGCCGGCACGTATGGTCGGGCGGCGTATGCCTTAAATGCGGGTGCTTGCAGCAACCCCCACGCTCAAACATCGAAAAACTGCCCGCAGGACAAAATCATGCGGGCAGTACAGATCTCAGAGATAGTTGATGGGAAGAGCATGACCGAAGCTTTTTACAAAATCAGTCTGGCGTAAACGCAAGTTGCTCCACCCGGCTGTGCCCGCTGCCGGAGAGCTTATACAAGAAGCCGAAAGCATCCACGTCTTTCTCCTGTGGGCCGATGGGCTTTTTCATCCCCAGCGGACATGGTGTCCCTTTCTCAGTTATTGCCGGTGATGAACGCAGCATGGAAAGAGCATTGCAATCAGAATTCTTCATGCTATAATATACCCACATCACTCGTGAGGCTATGACTGACTGCGCCCAGACCAAAGGATAATTGGTGCACGGTTGTAAACGGGTGCAGAAGGAGGAATAAAGTCTATGACAAAGAAAGAGCTTGTCGCTTATGTGGCTGAAAAGGCCAATCTCAGCAAAAAGGACGCGGAAATAGCGGTCAATTCCGTATTTGACGGTATCACGGAAGCACTGAAAACCGACGGCAAGATCCAACTGGTCGGCTTCGGCAGTTTTGAAGTGAAGGAGCGCGCCGCGAGGATGGGCAAAAACCCGGCTACCGGGGAAACGATCGAGATCCCGGCCGGCAAAGCCCCTTCCTTTAAGGCGGGAAAGGCACTCAAGGACACGATCAAGTAAAAACAAAATACAGCATCAGAGAGGACGGCTTGAGAGATCAGGCCGTCTTTTTCTATGCAAATTACAGGAGGTCATTATGAAAAAGATGAAAACAGGCATCGGCGTAATGCTGGCGCTATTGTGCTGCATCCTCATGTGTACAGGTGTTGTCTATGCTACCGGCGATGACACGGACGGCACGGAGCTTCAAGTCGCGCAGCCCGTCATCCTTGAGGTACAGCTTGGCCCTCAATGGGCGGGCGTTGAATTCCAGCTCAAGACGGATGCAGGCCTTTATCCGGGCACGATTGCCGTGGGGCAGGACGGGATTTTACGAACCGAGCTGGGCAATAGCGGCAGCTACGTCCTTTCTTGCCTGACTCTAAATGCCGCCGTGCCGGCGCCGGGCGATATCCCAAGTCCTGATGTGACGCAACAAGAACAGGAGCCGCTGACAACAGACAGTGCGGAGAACGCGGACGCCGCTTCGCAGAATGTGCAAGAACAGGATTCGGGCCGTCCTACCGTCGGCGGGATTCCCGTGATGCACATTATCCTGTTTGGCGGAGGGCTCCTTCTTGCGGTAGGTGCGCTGGTCGCCATGCGCTTTATTCGGAACCGGCGCCCATCAGAACGCTCGCCGTATGATGAGGACGATGACGAGGATGATTACGAATATTGACATCGCCATTTTGGAGAGCGCGGGCAGTTTAGAGAGGTGTATCTTTTCTCCAGACTGGTTCTGAATTGCAAAATACAAAACTTTTAGAAATATTATAGCAAAATAATTAAAAACATTACTTTAGGGCTTGACTTTTGGATCCTGATATGCTAAGCTGTAACCGTGGCAGGGGCTTGCACTCAGGCTTTCAGTACTTCGGAAGAGCTCCCGGAGTTAGACTCTCCCCGCGGGAGAGAAACTGTTACGGATTTGCGCACTGAGCGATCCATACGGTGCAAGCCACAACTGAACTCATTGGCCGGAAAGCTGCTTTGATGACAGGAACGTGCTCGGTATGTAGAAACCGACTTTGCCGTCCTTGGTTTTCATGCAGTTTTCCGGCCTTTCTCTATATCCTGACGGAGGTGAAAGGAACCGTGAAACACAAGAAAAGGAAGAAAGGAATCAACCCGTCCGCCATGCGCTGTCAGTATTGCGGCGGCACTGTTGTGCTGCGCTCCGCAGACGGCATCTACCATGAGAACCACAGCCATACCATGCTCTATGTTTGCAGCAATTATCCGCGGTGTGACGCTTATGTCCGCACCCATCCGGGCACGAATATCCCCGTCGGCACATTGGCTAACCGCGAGCTGCGCACGCTTCGGAATCAGGCGCACCACTATTTCGACCAACTATATCTGAGCGGTTTGATGAGTAAGCAGGACGCCTACCTGTGGCTGGCAGGGCTTCTGCAGGTACCTCTTTCCAAAGCGCACATTGGTTTTCTCGGTGAATATTACTGCAACGAGGTCATCGCCGAAAGCAAGAAGCTCCTGGAGCGGCGCAGGAAACAACAGCCGGCCGGATTTCGCCCATGCAAAGGAGGCGAAGCATCATGACGCTTACACAACCCCAGCAGAGAAAAGTGGAGCAAAACCTCGGGCTGGTCGGGAAGGTGATCAAGGACAAGGTCCATAATCCCGGTCAAAACAGTATCTACAGTTACGATGACCTCTATCAGATCGGCTGCATTGGCCTCTGCAAGGCGGCATACAGCGATAAAGGAGGATGCTTCTCTACGTATGCATACAGGCTAATCTGGAACGAGATATGCACGGCGTTGATCTATGCCAACCGTCGGGCGGCAAAGGAGTGCGAACTGATCCCGGAGGTGCTCGGGAAAGAAGATAGTTTAGACGAGCATCACGAACTGAGTATGATACTCGACCGACTGGAGGCCAACGCTTCCGAGGCGATGGCGAAAGGCATCCGGGCGATCCGTCTCAGCGCCGAAGGCTATTCCCACGCGGAAATCGGCAGCATCCTCGGGGAAAGCGACAAATGTGTCGCCGCCCGAATCTCCCGCACCAGGAAATATCTCAGGTCGCATCCGGACCTTGCGGTATTCTGATTTATGCACAATTGAAAACGATACAACAAACCCGCCCTCCCCAGTATAAACACTGCGGAGGGCGGGTTTTGCATTTTGGAGGAAGTTATGGAACTCTTCAAGAATAACCGCTGGCTACTTATCCCGATCCTGTCCTCACTCCTGCTGCTTGTCCTTATGAAAACAGTGCTCTTCCTCGGGTATGTCCCGACTGAGTCCATGGAACCGACACTGAAGAAAGGCTCATTTATTCTGGGGACACGGCTGTACGGAGATTTGACCGATGGGGATATTATCATCTTTGAACGGGATGGCCGGCTGCTTGTAAAGCGAATTACGGCATCCGGCGGCGAAGCTGTCGTTCGGAATGGCATTACGCTGATTGTGCCGGAAAACTGTTATTACGTTCAGGGCGACAATGCCAACCACTCCTATGATTCCCGCTTCTGGTCGGACCCGTTTGTAAAGGAGAGCAACATAAAGGCAAAGCTGCTGGGCTGATTCTATATTCAGCTATTAGGGCTTTTTACAATAGGATTTTTTTCGGGGCAGTGAAAAACTTTGTGACTAAGGAGCAACAGGCGGAGAAGGGGTGGAAACAAGGTCTGCGGGAGGTTAAAATGCACTTTGGTGATGGGGAATATAAAGATCCTAACCGGTGTATAAGCCAGCCAAGGAAGTTTAATATATTAGGAGGAAATACTAAATGGTGGAGCAAAATAGCGTCCTGTGGCTTTGTAATGTGTCGACTCCGTGCGGTACACTTCGTAAAATACCTCCTGTTTTTTCGGTGACCGCCGCTTGTATTTCTCGTAATTCTTAAAGTACTTCAAAAGCTTCTCAGAGTTTGAAATATGCCATAAAGCGTTTTATCAAGTGCTCTTTTTGTTTTATTGACACTTTTTCTTGGTGGATCAAATATGAAAAAGCAACTATACTTATTGACGTCTATATCGGTTAGTGATATAATACAGTAAACGTAACATGGGCTGTGAAGGAAGGGACGACTAAGTTGAGAGACAATGTGAAGGGCGGTGCGCTAACAGAAGTGACCTTCTTTATTTTATTATCTGTGTATACTCCAAGGCATGGATATGCAATTATGCAGTTTATCGAAGGAATAACACGCGGGCGTTTGTTGCTTGGTGCTGGAACACTGTATGGAGCACTCACTGCTTTGCAAAAAAAAGGATGGATTATTTCATTTGAAAATGATGAGGAAAGAAAAAAAGAATATGTAATAACTTCTTTAGGGAAAAAAGTTGCAGAGAAAGAACTCTTTCGGTTGAGGGAGACATCTCACATAGCTGCTCAAATTATAGGAGGAAAGGATCATGGCTAAACGGTGCTGTCGCTATTACGGAGGGCTACTTACAAGTCAAGAACGGTGGCTAAACAAGATGGCAATGAAAGGCTTCCGAATAAAACGAGTTAAAAAGTTTCTTTATGAATTCGAGGAATGCCCTTCTGGGCAGTATGAGTATCGTGTTGAGTTTGTTGGGCAAAAAAGTCCAACGGACTCATTGAGTTACCGTAGCTTTTTAGAAGACATCGGCTACACCGTATTCTATAAAAACATTAACTTAAATTACTCGATAGGGAAAATTCGTTACCGGCCATGGGCAGAAAAAGGCGCTCAGATTTCTACAAATGCAACGACATTCAACAGAGAGATTTTAATTGTCGAAAAAGAACGCGATAACAAGCCTTTTAATCTGCATACTTCTTATGAGGATCAGATTGCATACTATGGCTCCCTGCGTAATCCGTGGTTGTTTGTTTTCCTTTCCACGCTCCTTTTAGCTATCATTAATACATCCTATATATGTGGATCGCTGACGATTCTGACGCTTTTACCAGTAATTATGTACCAAGCGCAAATATATAATCAAAAGAAAGAATTAAAAATTAAGGAGTGGTAAGTTATGAAAATCAAACCCAAAAATGCAGGGAGTGCCATTCTTATTGTTGCTGTCGTTATTGTTCTGATAGTGGTGACTCGTTATATCGGCATCGGAACTACAAGAAACGCAACAAGAGTTGGATATGTCGATAAAGGGGGGTGGCGTGATTGGTCAGCATCATATACCCTTTTGGACGGAACCTTGCAGCATACGTTGCGTCCTAGATCATCGGACAACCTTTTACATATAAATGTAAAAAATGAGAGTGGAACCCTTTCGATTGAAGTTAAGAACGCTGGTGGAGATATTGTTTTTCAAGAGGAAAATCTTGATACTGGAGAGTACGATATGTACGTGAGCGAAAAGGTAACCGTTATAGTTCGTGCAAAAGGACATAAAGGTAGTTTTAGCTTTAATTTTGAATCTTCTGAATAGACGGAATAGTTGTTATATTTTGTGACAAAAAACAGGGCAGGGATTCGCTTTGTGACAAGTATAGCTGTTTTCTGTGATGTTTTTTGCAGATAAATCCTGACAGAAAGGAGATGGAATGATGGGCGCTGAATACATTGGAAATGGATATAACAACAGTGCTTCTCTCACAGGAGGTGTTTGCCCCGCGGCGGTTTGTCCTCTTGATGGCGGATGTGCTGCAAATGCTTGTGGTGCTGCTGGTTGCGGTGCAAATGTTTGCGGTGTTGACGGTTGTGCTGTGGCGGGATGTGTTGTTAACGCTTGTCCGATCAACGGATGCGTTGCAGACGGTTGTCTCCTCAACCTTACACCGCTTCCGGGCCCGTTTGGAGAGGGAGACAGCGGAAGCTAATACCTATCGGTTAACACTCCCAACAGCATTGCGAAGCGAATCGAGTCGGTAGAACGGCTTAAACAGCTATACTTTTATCAAGAGAGGGCTTTAGTATGAAGTTTTCAAGATACAACCTTGAGGTTTTCGATCCTGATGCAAAGAAAACCATTCTGTTTAATACTTTATCTGGTCATAGTTTCTATATTACCGACGAAGTATGCGAAAGCATAAGATCTCAAGATGTTGGCCAACTTGACGATGAAACATTACAAGCGTTTCAGAAGTGTGGTATTGTTGTAGATGACACTGTTGACGAGAGGCGGATTGTTTCATACTTTCATGGAAAGGCCAAGTTTTCAGCAGATGCCGTATCTTCAACTGTGCTGTTGACCTGGGCTTGTAATTTTGCGTGTATTTATTGTTATGAAGGTGCAGGAACAATGACAGAAACGATGTCAGATGATCAGGCCGATCGCTACATAATGTTTATGAAAAATGAGGCTGAACGGCGAAGACCTAAGACTATGTATGTAAACCTGTTTGGCGGTGAGCCTCTGATGAATATAGGGAGAGGGTTATATATTCTTGAAGAACTTAGTAGTTATTGTGCCGCAAGAGATATTGCGTTTTCGTGTGGTGTCATAACAAACGGCACTTTGCTTGATGAGGAAACCATAAAAAAATTGCTTACCTTTAATTGTTCGATGGTGCAAATCACATTAGATGGTTTGCCTGAAACTCACAACGCAAGGCGTCCTTATAAAGGTGGCCGGGCTTCATTTGATGATGTCATCGCTGCTATAAAACGATTGATACTCCATCCTCAGATAAGGACTGTTATAAGAATTAATGTTGACAAAACAAATCTGCTTGAAACCGAGAAGCTATTAGAGTATATTGGGAAACAAAATGAAAATCTTACTCAATGCTCCGTTGACTTTGGAATTGTACGAGGATCAACGAAGGCGTGCTCCTCTTATTCGGAAAACTGTTTACTTGATAGTGAAATAGGAGATACACTCTCATATTTGTGGACAGTTTCGGAAGCAAACGGCTTCAAGATTTACTCAAGGCCATATCTAAGGTGGATGTATTGTGGATTATACGCTGATTCTCAATTTACTATCACTCCAGACTGTGGTGTTTTCAAGTGTTGGGAACATGCGGGCATGGAAGAACACAAGATGGGCGAGCTAGATGCAAATGGGAACATCATAAACGTAAAATATGCATTTTTCGATTGGATGTCTAAAACCCCGATAGAGGATAGTGAGTGTAGGGAGTGTGTATATTTGCCTTCTTGCGGTGGCGGATGTGGAGCTGTGAGCTACAATAAAGAAAATAGCTATCATGCAAAAGGCTGCTTCAAGATCAAGGGTGTTTTAGAGCAACAAATCATACGTTTTGCTATAGAAACCATGCAAGCCAAAAAGTGATAGGATGGGGTGGCTAATTTGAAAGGGATTTTTAAGCTATGCAGAGAATATGTCAGAGCGCACAGGAAATTATTGACGTTATACATTTTTCTTTGCGTTTTCTTAGGCTTGCAATCATTAGCTTCCCCTTATATCACCGGAAATTTTATTGACTCTCTTATATCTAGCAGTAGTGGAGCAAATATTATCAAATACTGTGCCGTTTTTGTCGCAATAACTCTGAGCGGAGTAATAATTGGTTATGTGACCAATCGACTGTATATAAAACTTCAGACAACCATTTCGTATGAATTAAACAAGAGTGCCCTTGCTCATTTACAAAGAGTTAGTTATTCTTTTGTTAAAAACCAAGACACGGCAGCGCTTAATCAGCGAATTAATAATGACTCAAATGTCTTAATAACTTTTTATATCTCTCTATGTCAAAATATTGTTATCAACGTAATAACAGTATTTATAGGGTTTGCCATAATAGCGTCTTTTAATATGATACTTGCGGAGGTTTTGTTTGTTTTAATACCTTGCTACTCTTTGGCATACAGCATTTTTAAGCAAAAGCTTTTTGACCGTGGATTGAAATTGAAACAAAGCCAAACAGATTATTTTTCGAGGCTAAACGAACAGATTTCATTTATAAAACAGATAAAGGTTTTCGGTTTGTTTGATAGTTTCTCAAACAGATTGAATCAGGTTTTTACTCGAACTCTAAGTTGCGCGTATGGTTATCAAAAAGTATCCTACTCTTTTTCTGCCATAGACACACTCATACTATCAATTGCACAAGTGTTTTTGTTCATATACGGCGGTCATCAAGTAGTTGCAGGGAAACTGAGTGTTGGAAATTTTACTATCATATCGAGTTATTTTGCATTGATGATGACATCGGTCAGATACTTTTTTTCGCTTGGAAAAAGTGTGCAAGAAACAAGAGTCTCCTACGAACGGCTTAACGGTATTATGTCCATGCCGGTTGAAACTGTGGGAAAGATCGAGCTGAATAAAATAGAAACTATATGCACCAAATCATTAAGTCTAAGTGAGAACAACAAGACAATTGTCTCTGATCTTAATGTTTCTTTTGAAACTGGTCACATTTATTCAATTTGTGGTTTTAACGGATCAGGAAAAAGTACTTTTATAAACCTTCTCATAGGGCTATATGTGGATGAGTATAAAGGAGACATTTTAATTAACAATCTATCCCTGCAAGAAATAGATATGTATTCTTTAAGGCGAAGAAGCATGGGTATTTTTGAGCAAAACCCTGTTTTGTTCGAAGATACTATTTCTTATAATATCCAGTTAAACCAAGACGAACTCAACGCCGAAAACATTATACAAGCAATTGATATTTTGGGTTTACGTGATTTTCTTAATAATTTACCACAAGGGCTTGACACCTTTCTGCATGAAAATGCAAGTAATATATCTGGTGGGGAAAAGCAAAAGATTGCTCTTTTAAGAGCAATCATAAAGAACCCAGATGTCTTATTATTAGATGAACCGACGTCAGCCTTAGATACCATCACTACAAAGCGGCTCATAGAGTATTTAATATCAATAAAAGAAGAAAAAATAATAATCGTCGTTTCTCATAATGATGAAGTGTCTCAAATTGCTGACAAAACAATATGGCTTGAGGGAGGGAAACAGGTTCTGGAGGGAAAATGATTTGTTTAATTGCAAAAATCGATAGAAGTAGCAATCAAGAAGGAGTGATTGCTACATTCTGCAAAAAAGGTTTGAGAGCAGTTGTACGATAGATAAGCATTGTAGCGGCATTATCGCTCCATTTCTTGTTTATATAGGCCGCTCTCTGCTTTTTTCAAAATACTTGTGTCCATATATGTGTCCTACAGTTGATAGTATGTAAGCGTCAAACCTCCCCGCGTATAAAAGGCCGCCATCCCAAAGCGAGCTGCTGCTCACCGAGATGGCGGTCTTTTATTTATGAGGCACATAGCATTCTTCCGGGGCATTTGCGGTAAGCAGGCTTTCAGCCCTTCAGTTTCATGGCGCGCAGCTCGGCAACGACAGCCTTTGCCTTCTTGCGGGACGCCTTCTTACTCTCCTGGGCGTGGATCGCTTTGAGCATTTTCGCCACAATTTTGATCTTGGATCTGGGCACAACAGAGAAAACATTGCGGTAGAAATGCACCGTGCAACGCTGGTATTTGGCATCCGGGAACACCTCGCCCACGGCCTCCAGCATCCCCATGCACTTGTCGCCGACGATGAGCTTTACGCCATTTGTGCAAGTTATTGTACATTATCTTTCCTTATCCCTTATAGATCGTCCACCAGTGCGGTGCTCTTGGCGTAGGCGGTGCTGCGCGCCTCAAAGAAATCCGTCTTGACCATGTTGGCGTCGGCGTACTGGCTGACCCATGCCATGCTCTCCGGCTCGTGCTCGAAGCCGGGATACAGCGCCGGATACCCGAGGCTTGTCCAGCGGAGATTGCCGAGGTAGCGGATGTAATCTGTGACCATCTGGCGGTTCAGCCCCGGCACCTCGTCCCCGATGACATAATGCCCCCACGCGATCTCCTGCTCTACGCCCTCCAGCATCATTTCTCGAAGCTTCTGCACGTTTTCCGCCGTGAACAGCTCCGGCTGCTCCTTCTGTAGCTCCAAAATAATGTTGCGAAACAGCCACAGGTGGGTGTTCTCGTCCCGGTTAATGTAGCGGATCTCCTGTGCCGAGCCGGGCATCTTGCCGTTGCGGGAGAGGTTGTAAAAGAACATGAAGCCACTGTAAAAATAGATGCCCTCCAAAATGAAGTTGGCCATCATCACGCGCAGCAGCGTAGGGGCGTCCTTTTGCTCCTGGAACTCGTTGTAGCAGTTCCCGATGAAGGTGTTGCGCCGCAGAAGGTGCTCGTCGGTCTTCCACTGGTAGAGGATGTCGTTCCGCTCTACGGGGGAGCAGATGGTGTCGAGCATATAGCTGTAGCTCTGGGAGTGGACGCACTCCTGAAACGCCTGAATGGACAGGCAGAGATTGACCTCGTTGGCGGTAATATACGCGCCGATGTTGGGCAGATTCGCCGTCTGGATGGAGTCCAGAAAGACGAGAAAGCTTAAAATTTTGTCGTAGGCCGTGCGCTCGGCCGGCAGCAGGCGGGGATAGTCCTTCACATCCTGCGTGAGATTGATCTCCTCCGGAATCCAGAAGTTGTTCATGGCCTGCCGGTACCAGTCGCTGACCCACGGATACTTCATGTTGTTGAAGTCGTTGAGGTTCGTTGTGTTGCCGCCGATCATACGCCGCAGGCGCACGTCGATGTCACCCTCCGGATTAAAAAGTGGCTTTTTCTTCAGTTCTGCCATGGTACTGCTCCTCCCTATGACGCGCAGCTTTCGCAGTCCTCCACCTCAAGGGACTTGCTGCGGATGTAGTAGATCGTCTTGACGCCGCTGCGCCACGCATCCAGATACAGTGCCAGTACCTGCCGCATGGTGTAGTCGTTGGTGATATACAGGTTCATGCTCTGCGCCTGATCGATGTGCCGCTGGCGCACGCCTGTGGCCCGTACCGACCAGCTTTGGTCGATGAGGTGAGCCGCCTTATAGTACCACCATGTATCCAGCGACAACTCCGGGGCCACGCGGGGCAGGATGCTGCCCTTCTTTTCCTCCAAAAAGAAGCGCCTCATGACAGGGTCGATCCCGGCGGAGGTGCCGGAGAGGATAGAGGTGCTGGAGGTGGGGGCGACGGCCAGCAGGTATGCGTTGCGCATTCCCTGCGCCGCCACCGTTTCGGCAAGCTCCCGCCACTTGTCGGAGGCGTAGCCCCGCTTCTCAAAATACGCGCCGGTCTGCCAGTCGCTGCCCTTAAACAGCGCATAGCAGCCCTTTTCCCGTGCCAGAGCCGTGTCCGCCCGGATGGCGGCATAATTGATGCGCTCAAACACCGAGTCGGCGAAGGCAAGATGCTCCTCGCTCTCCCAGCGGATGCCGCGCTTTGCCAGCATGTGGTGATAGCCGCTGACGCCAAGGCCGATGCTGCGGTATTTGTGGTTCGTGAGCCGGGCGTATTCCAGTGGGTAGAAGTTCAGGTCGATGACGTTGTCCAGTGCCCGCACCGCCGTCTCCACCGTGTGCTCCATGTAGGCATCGTCCTCCACGGGAAGATTTCCGAGGGAGAGGCTGGCCAGATTGCAGACCACAAACTCGCCGGGGCGGGTGGCCGTCACCACCACCGTATCGCCGTTCTCCGTCCGCACCTCGGTGCTGATATGCTCAATGGGCGCCATATTCTGGGCGATCTCCGTGCAGAGGTTGGAGCAGTAGATCATGCCCGCATGGCCGTTGGGGTTCATGCGGTTGACGGCGTCCCGGTTAAATGCGAAGGGTGTGCCAGTTTCCACCGCCGAGCGCAGCACCAGCCGCACGATGTCCTTGACGGTGACGGTGCGCTTTTCGATGCGGGGGTCACTGACGCAGTCCAGATACCGTTTCTCCCACTCCTCGCCCCAATAGTCCTCCAGCGCGTAGCCCTTGACGGTGAGGATATCGTGGGGACACATGAGATGCCACGGCGCGTCAAGATTTTTCTCCGCCAATTTCCAGAACAGATCGGGATAGCACACGGCAGGAAACACGTCGTGCGCCTTCATACGGTCGTCGCCGTTGTTGGTGCGCAGCTGCAAAAACTCAGGGAGATCCTTGTGCCACGCATCTAAGTAGACCGCCACTGCGCCCTGCCGCATGCCCAGCTGATCCACGGCAACAGCAGTGTCGTTGACCAGCCGGATCCAGCGGATGACACCACCCGCCGCCCCCTGAAAGCCCCGGATGGCGCTGCCGGTGGCCCGTACCTTGCCAAGGTACAACCCCATGCCTCCACCGAACTTGGACACCTTTGCAAAATTGTCAACGGAGCGGTAGATGCCGTCCAGACTGTCCGGCACCGTGTCGATAAAGCAGCTGGAAAGCTGGTGATGGGGCTTTCGTGCGTTGGACATGGTGGGGGTGGCCATGGTGACCTCCATGCGGCTGAGCATATCGTAAAACCGCCTGACCCAGTCCATGCGGCCGGAGGCCTCATTCATGGCAAGGTGGAGCGCGATGCCCAGGAACATCTCCTGCGGCGTTTCCAACGGCTCACGGCTGCGGGATTGGATGACGTATCGCTTGAGCAGCAGGTCAAGGCCGGAATAGGTGAACAGCGTGTCCCGCTCCGGGCATAGAAAGCCCTCCGCAGTGTCGATCTCCTCACGGGAATAGCGGGCGAGGATATAGTCGCCGTACAGCCCCTTATCCGTCAGATAGCGGAGCTTTTCATACAGGCCTTTCACACCGCGCTCTGTCCACCGCGAGGCATTGCGCTTGGAAAAGGTGTGATTCAAAAGCCGTGCCGCGATAAACTCCCATTTGGGCGCCTCCACCGTGGTCAGCTCCACCGCCGCCTTGGTAAGGGCTTCCATTTTCGCATCCGTGGTCATGGCGGGCTTGCAGAAGCTCTCGAATTTCAGCTGCAAGGCGCTGAGGGGATAAACCTCTTCCTCGAAATCCTTCTGGATCTGCCGTAGGACGTCCTCAAGGGCATCATCCCCCACCTCGCGGGCGAGGTCTGCGCGGACGCGGCGCAGGGCGGCGCGCTTTTCACGGTACAGGATATATGCCTTTGCCACCTCATAGTGTCCGCACTCCATGAGTACGCGCTCCACCTCATCCTGTACACGCTCCACGGTCAGCCCACTGTTTTCCGGCAGGCGCTTGAGCACGACAGACAGCATTTCATCGAGCGCCCGGTCGTCTATCTCCTGCCCTTGGCCGGAAAATGCCTTTTTCATGGCGTTCAGGATCTTTTCTTCTTGGAACGGGACAACTTCGCCCGTTCGTTTTCTGATATTCATCGGCGACCTCCTTTACATTAACCATCAATTTGCTCCATAACATCAAAATGGTTTTTCTCATACCGGATAAGCCCGTCCCGCTGCATGAGGGACAGCTCGTTGGAAAGCGCGCTGCGCTCTACGCTGAGATAATCCGCCAGCTGCTGGCGGTTGTAGGGAATATCAAAGGAATAGCTGCCGGTGCGCTTGATACACTCCGAAAAGTAGGACAGCAGCCGCTTTCGAATGGACTTGGGGCCGGTGTGCAGCACCCGGCGGGAGAGCTGCAAATTTTTCTCCGAGCAAAGCGTCAGCAGGTTCCGCACAAGCCGTACATGGCGCGGGCAGACATTGGCGCAGGGTTCCAGTACGCGCCTGATATTCAGCAGCAGCGCTCGCGTATCCTCGGCGGCGGTCACGTTGACCATCAGCGGCTCGCCCGGCACGCAGGCGTACGCCTCCGCAAAGACGCCGCCGGGGCCGATGCTGCTCAGGACGCTGTTATTGCCCCACACGTCTCCCATTTCAATGATGACCCGGCCGGAGAGCACCACGCCGATCTGCTCCGTGGCAGTCCCCTCCGGGAAAATAATCTTGCCCTTTTGAAAGGCGTGCTCCTTCGCGTGCAGGCAACCGAGCATTTCCTCAATGTCCGACGGCTCCATTCCGCGAAAAAGCCGTGTGTTTGCTAAATTGATCTGCATATTTTTTGCCTCCATGTTGGTGTACCAACGGACTTTCATAAATTATGATAGTAAAATAAAATCACAAAGTCAAGAGAAACCGCAAGGAGGCATCAAAATGATTCGAAGGATCATCCGGATCGATCAGGATAAATGCAACGGCTGCGGCGCCTGCGCCGAGGCCTGCCACGAGGGCGCCATCGCCATGGTGGACGGCAAGGCGCAGCTGATGCGGGACGACTACTGCGACGGGCTGGGAGACTGCCTGCCCGCCTGCCCCACCGGGGCCATCACCTTTGTGGAGCGGGAGGCGGCGGCCTACGACGAAAAAGCCGTCATGGAGAACAAGCAGCGGAAAATGCGGGAGCAGGGCATGACGCTGCCCTGCGGCTGCCCCGGCAGCCAGTCCCGGAATATTCAGCGCGAGGCCGCACCCGCCGTGGAAACGCCGCAAGCCCAACAGACGAGCCGCCTGTCCCAGTGGCCGGTGCAGATCAGGCTGGTGCCGGTGAACGCCCCGTATTTTGACGGCGCGAAGCTCCTTATCGCCGCCGACTGCACCGCTTACGCCTACGCCGCTTTCCACGAGCGGTTCATCAAGGGGCACATCACCCTCGTGGGCTGCCCCAAGCTGGACAGCGTGGACTATTCCGAAAAGCTGACCGAGATCATCCGGGAGAACAACATCAAAAGCGTCACCGTTGTGCGGATGGAGGTGCCCTGCTGCGGCGGGCTGGAACTGACGGCGAAAAAGGCGCTCCAGCAGAGCGGGAAATTCATTCCGTGGCAGGTGGTCACCGTGACAGTGGACGGCCGGTTGGTGGAAGAATAACAAAATCATTAGAAAAAGAAAGGAAAAAGCACAATGAAGTATGTATGCAGTCTTTGTGGTTGGGAATACGACGAAAGCGCAGGTTACCCGGAGGGCGGTATCGCGCCGGGAACGCCTTGGAGCGAGGTGCCGGAGGATTTTGAGTGCCCCCTGTGCAATGTGGGCAAGGAGTCCTTCGAGGAGGCATGAGCTTCTGATAAAAAGGACATGATTTGAACCGAATAGGAGGAAAACGATAATGGATCACAAAATGTTTTGCTTTCAGTGTGAGCAGACGGCTGGCTGCGCCGGTTGTACCGGAAAAGCCGGTGTCTGCGGTAAGACCGCCGATGTAGCGAAACTTCAGGACGAGCTGACGGGCGCGCTCATTGGGCTGGCAAGAGCCACGGACGGCGATACACCGGTCAATGCCGATACATGGCGGCTGATGATCGAGGGATTGTTCACCACCGTAACCAATGTGAGCTTCAACGAAAAGACCATTCGGGAGCTGATCGATCGGGTACACGAGGAAAAGGTTCGCCTTGTTCCCGGCTGCTCCGGCTGCGGCTCCCGCTGCGGGTCAAACGATGATTATGACATGAATTTGCTCTGGAACGCGCAGGAGGATATTCGCAGCCTCAAATCCCTGATCCTCTTCGGCGCGCGTGGCATGGCGGCGTACGCCTATCACGCCATGATGCTGGGCTATGCCGACGAGGAAGTGAACCGCTTTTTCGCCAAGGCTCTTTTTGCCGTAGGCGAGGACTGGGATATGGATGCGCTGCTGCCCATCGTAATGGAGGTGGGCGAGAAAAACCTTAAGTGTATGGCATTGCTGGATAAGGCCAACACCGAAAGCTACGGTACGCCCGCGCCTGCCACTGTCCCGCTGACGGTGGAGAAGGGGCCGTTCATCGTCATCACAGGCCACGACCTCCACGACCTGAAGCTGCTGCTGGAGCAGACCGAGGGTAAAGGCGTCAACATCTACACCCACGGCGAAATGCTGCCCGCCCACGGCTATCCTGAACTGAAAAAATATGCCCATCTCAAGGGCAACTTCGGCACGGCGTGGCAGAATCAGCAAAGAGAATTTGCCGACATCCCTGCACCGGTGCTGTTTACCACCAACTGCCTGATGCCGCCGAAAGCAAGCTACGCTGACCGCGTGTTCA
>OLOI01000344.1_pt1 | contig 47988 bp, 45 predicted proteins | sample 1672131 | NCBI WGS metagenome assembly OLOI01 (sample SAMEA3136651, study PRJEB25190) | human gut metagenome
CTTCTCGATACACCCTTTTTGCCATGAAGCCATTGGATCACAGTAATAAAGGCTTGTTCTATAAACTAGGAAGCCATCCTCATCCAGCGTAAGTTCTAACTCATCTACCTTCTTGAATTCGCTGCCGTTGTCAGTCAATATAACCGGAAACAACCGTCTAAAAACATCTATTCCCAATCCTGTCTCGAGATAGTCCAGAACCCTTTTTACGGATTCTGCTTTTCCATCTGGCATCAGGAATAGTAGCATTACGTTGTTCTTTCTAAAGATCATTGTAAGCAAACGCTTTCCAGATTCTCTAACGCCTTTTACAGTATCCATTTCTGTTACTTCATCTTCTGAATATTTGAATTTCATCGCATACTCAAAATCCTCATATGTCCTACACTGTCTATACTCCATTGAGTGAAATCCATTGATATCGTTGTACTTTTTCTTTCGTGGTTTGTAGCCTGTCTTTCTTCTTAAATCTATGTTTTTAATAGATAAGGCACCTTCATCGATATAGTTATAAAGTGTTCTCAAACACACTGGCATTTCATTTTCATGTTCTGCATATATGTGTGTTAAAGGCTGGCCTTTCTTAACAAGTCGAGTCACAAGTTCATCCAATTCTTCCTTCTTTTCATCAGAAAGTCTAACTCCTTGTCGACTCTCCGATCTACGACGAGTTACAGCTACATCAGCGAATTTCGCACTGTAAATATACTTATCTTTGTTGCAAAGCTTTTTATCCTTGCAGTTATTACAAACATACGGAGGCGAATCAAACTTATGGCAAGCAACTGATACATATCTATCGCATACCTTGGTACAATCCACTCCTCTGCAAAGTCTACACTTTGTATTACAGGCTTCTTCATCACAGCCGCACAAATTCCTTACTGTGCATTGTCTTGCCATGCGGCAATCTTTTCCATTCGGGTAATTACCTTTAATGAAGGTTCTGTTTTCTTTAACTTCATGTGCAATAGTAGATGGATGTCTGCGAAGTCTTTTTGCTATTTTTTTGAATGACTCCCCGATGCATATCCCAGTTTCTATTGCTATTCGATCTGACAGGTCCATTTGTCCGCTAGCATTGTAATAATTCATATCTGCTCCTTTCCCAGCAGATAGTAATCGATATAACCAATATATCATGCCTTGGAAAGGGCTGTAGAAAAAGTAAACTAGACCTTTTATAGCCATTTTCAGTTGTCAAAGTACAGGTTTAATTTTTCATTTTAGGTCTTGAATGATTGTATTTTACAGCATCAGGTGGGCTATAAAAATACCAGTAATTTTGTTCAACATAAAATAAGGCACTTAAAAAGTTATTCTTCTCTCAACTTTTTAAGTGCCTTAAAATTCTATATTTATTTACCGCTGACTAAGTCATCTCGAAACTGCCTTATTTTTGTCGGATTTCGTATTTTTCTTCCAGATAAATCGGATTGTAGGAGAGCTTCGACTTTCTGAGCCCCTCCAGACCGATATCATCTTCTCTGTTCACCAGCAGGGCATCTGGAAATTCATGCAGCAAAAATTGCTGACAAATGAACGGATACAGACCTCTGATTTCCGGATTGGCCTTCTCCACATGGATCACAGCCATCCGTTCTGCTTTTCCATATACACCAAGGCTGAATGCTTCGAGCTTTCCGTCGATATAAATGCCGCCCATTTTATAGTCCAGATAGCGGCAGTTCGTGAGCAGATAATCAATGCCATTCAGCTCATAATCAATCCGATGATACGCATCTTCTATATTCCGCTCCGTTTCCCACTTTTTTAAAAACGTCATAATTTCATCATGATACTTGCTATCCCGTTCCAAACTGCGGTATTCATAACGTCCGTCATAGTTTTTCATAAAAGCATTCACATGATTTTTCTTCTTATGATAGGCTTTCCCACTAAAAGACATTAATTTGCGGGCATCATAGACATAATCAAAATACCTTCTGTCAGCCTCCACATCATAACGCGTCGTATCCAGCTGCAAAAGATCGACTGCTTCCTTGTCCGCCAGATACAGAATCATTTTTGTACCAAGACATTCATTGAAATATGCCTGGGCAACTTCAAAATAATGTTTCAGATCCTCCGGTGCACATAAAGGTACCATCGTTCCGGGCTGCCCATCTACATCCATGATCCAGATTAGGCCATGCGCATCCCTGATATAGCGAGTGTTATAATAATCCTTCCACATAAAATTGCTGACAAGAATATTTTCACAGGTGTGGGAGTACCGCATTTTAAAGTACGGCAATAATGTCTGGTAATCCTCCGGGCAGAGTTCCTCACTGACAAATGTATCAAAATTCATCTTATTCCTGAGGTTTTACGAATGATGTATATGTATTCTCATCATCCAGTGTATGGTACGGCTCCGGCCATGGCACTGTGTTCTGCGGCTTTCCAAGAACAGAGTAAGGCAAATGCAGCGGCCCCGGATCTGTTACAGGCGGTGCTTCCCCAAGTGTGACCGGTGGTGCCTCTTTTTCCTCCGGCGCGGTGATTCTGGCATATTCTTCTGCCGCCCAGTTCAGACAGTCCATACGTGAGAGAATATCCGGGCATACCTGTTCATGAAGGTATTTCCATTTTCCATCTTCGCATACAAAATCAGAGCCATAACGTTCCCAGAGAACATTGCAATATTTCTTTTTATCTGGCGTCAGTGTTGAATGGATGACACCCGGTGTGATAAAGGAGCCTCTGGCGCTCATGCCATCCTCTGCCACTTCTATAATATCCGTGACAAGTGTATGCACCGATGCTTCCATCAAAGGACGCGGATCCTTTCCGGCCGTTTCCGGATAAATTTCCATCAGTTCTATGGCATTTTCAAAGGACATCTTGTCATACTGTGCAACAGAGCCGTGCCAGATTTGATCAAAACCTCTCATGCGGCCAAAAATATGTGCCCAGGAGCAGTTCGGATCTCTTGACCAGATATCTGCCCATTCCCCTGTCGCATCCGCGCGTCCGTGAAGATAGGTGTGTCTTGCTTTTACCTTCTCGACTTCCTGACTGGCATTGGCATTTCGAATCCGCTCATGCAGACTTAATTGTGATTTCATCGGAAATTCCTCCCCTCTTTTGAATCCAATCCGTAAAGTGCTGGTTTGACATAGCCTTCCGGTCCGTAACTCACTGCATCTGAGAATGTCTCGTAAGCTTCCGGCATCGGCGGATAGTTATCCCACCAGTTGAAATCTGTATTGTGGATCAGCTTTGCAATCGTCGGTGTGCCAAACTCCACATCAACAGGATTCGTCTCATAGTTATGATATACTTCCTGTTCAGAATAATCTTCACCCGCTTCGCTGACCAGATCAGTAGAAACAACGATATGCCAGATTTTCCAGCCATCCTTTTCCTTCACAAAATCAACCGCAATTTTTTCAGGCATCCACAATGCTCTGCCTGTGCCATCCGGCTGCGCTTCTGTTTCCTGCGCAATAGAATACCAAAGACCCTTTGCTGTCTTTCCGTCTCCAGCCAGTTCCACAAGTCCTGTCGAAACCGGATGATTCGACAGACAGCCGATATGAAGATTCTGTGGTATATCTGCGATTGCAGGGTTTGCTGCATGCAGCTTCTTCAGCTGTTTTTCTCGCTCCTTTTGATGATGCACCACATAATAATCATGAATGGCATCCATCCCTGTGTAGTAGCCTGTATTTCGTCCAAAGGAAGCTGTCTTCTTGTGCTCTGGATTCTGCACCCACAGATCATTCAATTCTTCTTTTCGCATTTCATTCGCAATGTAAATCACGCGTTTATGGATGAGCTTTTTGATTTCTTCCACATCCCATACACGCTGAATTAATTCTTCGTCTGTATATTGTCTTGAATTCGCCATTTCTCTCGCCTCCTCTGTTTATCAGATACCATAAGAAAATGTTTCTGCAAATGTCCGGTACGGAACCGGAATTTCCGGTGCTTTTGTCAGTGCTCTGTCCGGTGCGTAGAGCGGACGGATTGTTTTCTTTACAGAATACTCAGGATATTTGAAGTCTGCAAGTTCCTGAAATTCCGGAAGCGGTGGATAAGGCTTTTCTTCTTTACCCCAGCTCTGTCCACAGATACAGTCAATATCATTGACGTACATCAGATTAAAAATCTTCCATTCATCATCCTCATAGGTGAAATCAACCGCAAAGTAACCCCATGTCCATCTTGCGACAGGGCCACAGCCCTCCACTTTATTGTAGGCACCCTGACAATACCAGAGGCCTTTGGCCGTCTGATGGTCTTCGGCGATCTCAATAATCGGGCATGACATCGGTTTTACCTTGAATGGTCCGATGCCGTATAATTCTTCGTCTGATAAGCTGCCAAGCTTTTCCGGAAAACGTTTCTGTAAAAGATGGGCTACCAGGTCATTTCTTCTGTATTCAGCCTCATAATAGGCCTTGATTGCTTCCTCACCTTTATAAGCCCCATCATTAAAGCTTAAACAGAGATCCTCTCTCTTCTTACTCCAGAAACGCTCAAACATTTCATGTTCTTTATTTAAAATCATGCAATTTGCATATTTGCCCATCAGGTTTTTCATATATCGCTGATCTTCCCAACGGGATACCAGCTCTTCTGTTGAATATGTCTTTCCCATTGATTGTTCTTCCTTTTCTCAAAGTTGAATTTTAATTCATTTAAAATAATCCAAAATCGACAACTGCGTCATACGCATCACGGACAGCCCGCATAATCTTGCCTGCCTGATTGCAATCTCCGATCACATATGTCTGCGGAATAATGGTCCGAAGCTGATTGACCTGCTCGCTGTCTGCTTTCATACCTGCTGCAAGCACAACTGTGTCAGCTGTAATTGTTTCTTCTTTTCCGCCTCTGTCCACTTTCACACCTGTATCTGTGATTTCTGTGCAGCGGGCACCTGTCAGTATCTGAATTCGGTCACAGCTGTTTAACTGATGCATCAGATTTTCACGGTGTGTGACCACACAGTCTGTCGCTAAATCTTCCTGCATTTCCAAAATCACGACCTGATGACCGTCTCTAGCGATATGCAGGGCCTGCTCGCATCCGACAAGACCACCACCGATGACAACGACCTGATTTCCAAGCACGGATTCTTCCGTGAGGTCAGCACCAATCAGGACATTGCTGTTGTGGATACCCGGCACCGGCAAAATAAGCGGTTTGGCACCTAATGCAAGAATTAACGCATCCGGCGCTTCCTCGCGAATGATTGCTTCATCCACCCGGACACCTGTATGGACGATGACATCGCTCTTTTCAACCTGTGCGATCAGAAATTCCCGATACCGTTTCATGGATGCTTTGAAGTCGACACCATCCGCAAATTTAAGTGCGCCGCCAAGTCGTTCTCTTGCCTCGTATAAAACCGCCTGATGGCCGCGCTCTACGGCTGTCAATGCCGCCTGCATACCGGCCGGTCCGCCGCCCACAATCATAATTTTTCCGGTATGATGCACCGGAACAGGGTGGAACACTTCTTTTTCTCTTCCGATCAGTGGATTGACTGTACAGCGCATACAATGATGTGCCATCATTCCTCCCTGACATTCCCCGCATCGCAGGCATGGACGGATATCTTCTGTCTGATGGCGCATCACCTTCTTTGGCAGAAACGGATCGGCAATCAGTGACCGTCCGAGGGCAATGGCATCCGCGCCTCCTTTTTCAAGGAAAGCTTCCATGAAATCCGGGTCTGTAAATGCGCCGACTGACACAACCGGTGTCTTCACATGTTTGCGGATTTCAGCAGCCAGATTAGCATTTTCACCTTCCTTCTGGAAAATGCCCGGATGCATCAAAACGAAGGAATACCAGTCTGTATTTGTGCCTGCTGACACATGGATCAGGTCAACCTTACCATCTAACATTTTGGCGATTTCGATGCCGGTCTCAATGCCATAGCCGCCCTCTACACGCTCTGAACCACTGATTCGGATCTCGATTGGGAAATTTCTGCCCACTGCCTGTCGGACTTTTTTTACAACAAGCAGTGGGAACCGCATTCTGTTCTCAAGACTGCCGCCCCACTGGTCCGTTCGCCGGTTGGTCAGCGTTGATATAAACTGATGTAGCAGCCACCCATGACCGCAATGGATCATGACCATATCAAATCCGCATTTTTTCAACATTGCCGCCGCGCGTCCAAAGGCTTCTGCGACTTCATAAATCTGCGCTTCCGTCATTTCATCGACCTCAACGCCCCACTCCTCTTCACTGAGTGCCGACGGTCCGATCGGATGTCTGCCATCTAAAAAAGCCGGATCACAGAGTGCACCGCCATGATCCAGCTCAACGGATGCCGCCGCTCCGCCTGCATGAATAGCCTCAGCCATTTTTTTCAGTGATGAGATAACAGAAGGATCATCCATCCCCAGCTGCTGGGGATGGGATCGGCCTGTTGCATTGTCGACAATCACATCACCGACTGTTACCAGGGCAGCGCCACCTGCTGCCCGGAGTCGGTAATAGTCAAAGTTTTCATCTGTATAATGTTCCTCCGGCCCTAACTCCGCCATAGAAGTCGGCGCCGATAAAAGTCTGTTTTTTAATGTCAGCCCTGCCACTGTCAGAGGCTTCATCAAATAATCATATCTAGGCAATCAAGCCGCCTCCTTTTTTAATAGAAGATAATCGCGATGACCACACCTACCAGTGAGAAAATAACCGGGAATAATACCGTCAGCACGAAACTGTATTTGTAAGATTCCTTGAAGTCTGTTTTGAATACACCCATACCCTGTGCCAGCATCGGTGAATGTGGCAGTGAGTCGAAGGTTGTAGACGATGCAACAAGAATTCTGTGCAGTGCACCCGGATCAACACCCGGCATTGCTGCAAACTGTGCACCAAATGTTCCAAGCCACATTGTCATACCGGAAATACCATCAGCACAAAGAGCTGCGATCAGACATACAGATAACCATGCTGTCAGATACGGATTCACATTGATGGACATGATTTTCTGAATCAGATAATCCATACAAGCTGCTTTCTGAGCAACTAAACCGAAACCGAATACACAGCCTGACATCATAATGAATGGAAACATTTCTGTTGTTCCCTGAGAAAGTGCTCTTGGAATCGTAATTTTGTGAACAACAACATCAAAATGAAGAATAGCTGTCACACCGGCTGTGATCCACATACCGAAAATCAGCGCATTAACTGCAGCGATATGCATCGCAAGCTGGAAGAAACTTGTCAGTGCGATAACAAGAATGATCGGCACAATCGCTTTCCAGAATGGAGGTGTTGGAATATCGCCAAATTCCTTGCTTGCGCCATATTCTTTGGATGCATCTGTTGTGTAACCAATTCCTTTTCTGCGGGCCTGTTTGATCAGGTATCTCAGATAGAATACGGCCATCAGAATACCAAGTACAGAGATGGCAATGGATAAGCCCGGTGCTGCCCATGTTGTCGTTCCAAGGAAAGAAGTTGGCAGAACGTTTGGCATCGCTGTAACACCCGGAAGGGTAAAGGATACGATCGGCGGTACAGCTACTACTGCTGCATAACCTATGTAAATAGGAAGATTTGCTGCTTTCATCAGACCGAAGGCCATCGCTGCGACAATGAAAATGTATGTCTGGATGCCGGCCAGCTGCAGGATAGCTGCAACGATTGCCAGGATAAACGGTGCATTATCGCCACCAACATATTTTATAAATGTCTGTCCGATGGCTTCACCACATTTGGTTTCACGCATCAGATAGGAGAAAATACCTGCTGACATAAAAGCCAGTGCAAACTGGCTGGCAAACGTACCAACGCCGGTTACCCAAGTCGTTGTCATCGTTGTCATCCATCCGTCTGTCGTACCGAATGCCATAATCGCTGAAGCAATCAGCGCTGCTGTTGCAGTGTGCACACCTTTGTAACACATCACAACGAATAATACAATTGAAACTACTAAGATCGCGGTCGAAACCGGTATACTTGTTAACATATCCTTCTCTCCTTATTCTTTTTCTTTACGTATTTTTAAACCCCTGTATAATGATCATACGGAACAGGCAGCGTCGGCTCATCATATGGATATTCCGCATCCGGTCCGTATTCCCACATCGGTGCATCAAGTGGCTGACACATTGGATCCTCAAGCTGTATCTGCCCCAGCATCTTTTCTGGTGCCGGCTGACCCCAGCTTCTATCATATGGACTCAAAAACAGCGGATATAAAATCATGTGCCAGAATTTCCATGTACCGCCTTCCTTAATGAATTCGACTTCATATTTTCCCCAGCACCATGCGCCCTTTTCCTTGCCAGGCTGCGGTGCAGTTTCTGTCCCCGGTGACAACCAGACACCTTTTGCCGTTTTTCCATCTGCTGCGACTTCGATAATCTCTGTATTCATTAAATGAATCATCATCAATCCGCGAAGTTCATCAATGTCATCAGGATTATTACGATCACCGTGAAGATCAACATAACAATGTCTGACCGCTTCCCATCCAACAAATTTTCCAAAAGGCATGACCAATTTGTCATCTTCTCTTTTTGCCCACAATTCTGCATATTCTTTATTTCGGAATGCGGAATGCAGATAAGAATATCTGCCCATCAGATTTCTGATTTCCTGCAAAGCTTCCAGACGTTCAGCCTGATGTAAAAGTGCTTCATAATCGTTCATTTTCTCCTCCTTTCCTGCTGCTATTCATCGCTGCATTTATCATAAGTTTTATATGGTTCAGGAATTGCAGGCTCATTGGCTGGATACAATTCATTTCTGTCATAATGCCAGTCTGTCTTTTCAGGTTTCGCATTCGGGAATTCAAAAGCATTCGATACAAATTCTGTATTGTCGGCCCATCCTTCTCCGAATTCTGATTGAAACAGTGGATAAATGGTCATATGCCAGATCTTCCACTCGCCATCTTCCATAATGAAATCCACACTATACTTTTCCCATACCCATTTTGCATGAACCTTCTCGTTCTCTGTACGATCCACGTATGTATCATTTCCCTGGGAAAGGAAGGCTGCTTTGGCTGTCTGCAGATCCTCTGCTACCTCGATCACTTCCGTATCGATTTCATGTATGATCACTGCACCTTTAATTGCTTCAAATATCCTGGTGTCAGAACGATCCCCGATATCCTCCAGATAACAGGCTTTTATGCCATCATGGCCATCATAAGACCCCCATGGTGTCATCAGCTGAGCATCTTCTCTTTTTGCCCACAATTCAACCGTCTCTTTATTACGAAATGCGGTCCCATAATAGCTGTATCTTCCCATCAGGTTTCTGCAGGCCTCCTGTGCTTCAAGCTTCAGAAGCTTGTGCTCCAGCTGTTCTCTTATCTTCTCTTCTGTCATTTTCACACCTCGCTATACAAATGATTTCCACAGTTTTGGTACTGCATCTTCATAGTGGTCATATGGAGCAGGCGGCTCCGGCTGATCTGCCGGATAAACGATTTCTTTATTCCATGCCCAATTTGATTCCGGAAGTGCTTTATGATTGTGAAATGGAAAATCCACTTCATCCATGTCCGGATGCTGTGTCCACGGCACATAAAAATCATTTTTATAAATCGGCCACAGTCTTAACCTCCAGAATTTCCATTCGCCGTCTTCTTTGATAAAATCTACATAGTATTTGCTCCATGCCCATTCGCATGATGACATGATCTCGAGATTTTCCGGAAGCGGGTCGCCTTTTTTCCAATCAGGGAACTTGCTAAAATCCGGAATATAACAGCTCTCATGGCCCGGTGAAAGCCATACGCCCTTGGCTGTTTTGCCGTCTTTCGCAACTTCGATGACAGCCGTATCCATGGCATGCATCATCATGCCGCCTTTAAAGATCGGACTGGCCTGTACCTGAGGATCACTTCTGTCTCCATGATCTTCCAGATAACATTTTCTTACACCTTCAATTCCAAGATAATATCCCCATGGCATCGCCAGGATGTCATCATCTCTGTTTGCCCAGAGATTCATAAAATCAATGTTTCGCATTGCCGTATGCAGATAGGAGTATTTTCCCATCAGGTTTCTGCAGGCCTGTGCTGCTTCAATTCTTTCAAAGCCTGCTTTCAGCTCTTCATATGTTCGGCTCACTTCATTGACCTCCTTTCGCTTTTCGCTTTCATGGGCTTATTATAACTTGCATTTCGTCAGAATGTAAAACATCATTCCGGATACTATTCCACAACTAATTGTTGTCGATTGTTAATATATTCACCAATAAAGTGATCAATTGACTGCTCAATCTCATCTGAATGCTTCGCATATAACAGACCATGCGTGCCATCCTCAAGGCCAAAAATCTGACAATCGGCGTCTGATGCCTTCTGTATCGATACTGCATTTTTCGGATCAACAACCGTATCCTTTGAACCACACAGGATAAGCAACGGTGTGTCTGATTCCTGCACTGCATCCGATAAATCCACATCTTTCAAGTGAAATCCGTATTCTTTATAGCTGTACCAGTCTCCAATCCACAAGAAAAGCGGAATGGATGAGAACTGATTTTTCATCATATATTCTGCGGCATCATACAGATTTGCCACAGGACTCTCTGCAACTGTAAAGGCAACCTGCTCCGGATAATCGGCAGACGCCATCAGTGCTGCAGCCGCTCCAAGTGTATCTCCATGCACGATAATCCGGCTGTCCTCGCCATATTTTTCACAAATAAGCTGAAGCCACTGATTGACATCCTTTCCCTCGTATACCCCATAACTCGCACAGTTTCCTTCACTTTCCCCATGTGCTCTGTTATCCGGCATCAGAATGTTATACCCCTTCTCCCAGTACCATGGCGCATAGTAGAAGTCTTCTCCTGCAGCACTGCCAATATTATGCAGATAGACCACCGTCTCTTTGCCACCCTGATCATATAACAGCCCGCTTAACCGGATATTATCTTCCGTCTGCAGCGTAACCCTTTCTCCCTGGTGCTGTTCTTTCCAGGCATCATAGTCATTCTGACAGGCCAGCAGTTCCCGCTTTGCCGCATCGGTGTTGGCGCCTCCCTTCATGGTTGCCAGCATTTCCTCAATCCCAGTATAATTGCCAATAAACGCATTCACATAGGCTTTTGAAAATCTGACAAAGCAAATACCCACAAGAAAAATGGCAAAAACACCCACTATCAGCGCCATGTTTCCAATCTGTCTCAGATTCCACTCTTTTTTTACTTTTCTTTCCTTCATATATCACACCTCTTTTTTCTTTAGTATATATACACCGACAGCTGTTTGTACAACAACGATTCAGCTTGTTTTTGACTCTAAAATGTAGTATACTATTAACAATGGCATCTGCCAAGTTTCAAGTCGAGCGGTCGCGAGACTTGGCGCGTGATTCTGGTCAGCGTAAGCTGACATATTCTTTACAGAATCACTGCGCATCCTCGCGGAGCGTTTATCTCAGTCGGAGATTGGACTCCCACTGAGACAAATTTGCTGTTACTCACCACCTGAAAGAGGTGGGAGTCTTCTCGACTGAGATAAACTTGATTTATAAAAATTGTATAAATGAGGTGAATCTTTTGATTAACGATCTGATGATCAAATCTTTCCTGGCACTGACGGATACACTGAACTTTACGAATGCCGCCAAGCGGCTTTATCTGAGTCAGCAGGCTGTCAGCAAGCACATCGCCAAGCTGGAGGATGAGCTTGAATGTCAGCTTTTTTTCCGTTCAAGGGGCGATATCTCCCTGACACCGGCTGGAAAGATTTATTTTAATGTGTTTTCACAATATATTGATAATATGGCAAACGCAACAATTCTTGTCCGCAATATGACCGGTACTGTCAAGCACAAGCTCATTATCGGCCATCTTGAGATGCTGGATATCCGACTGACGCTTTCATCTGTTGTCCAAAAGTTAAAGCAGCGTTATCCGGATATTGAACTGGAATACCGATCCTACAGAGACTACGAACTGCCCCAGGCGCTTCATGACAACCGCATTGATCTGGCAATCACGCTCGGACCGGAGATTCAGCCTGATCTCATTATAAGGACAGTACCTTTGACAAAGATTCAGGACTTTTTGTTCTGTGGCAAGGATCATCCTCTGGCCAAGACAGCCACCTCATACCTTGATTTTAAAGATGAGAATGTGTTTTTGCAGCTTCCGCCTTCCGGCGATATCAACCAGCCGCTTCAGCGTCTAAAGAATTATGATTTCCCAGTGCAGAATCTGCGCTGTATCGATACACTTTCTTCCACTCTCACTGCCATTGAAATGCTGGACGGTGTTTCATTCGCAGTCGCCAACAGTATTTTCATTTCCAACTATGTGACATTTCCAAGTAATGTTCTTGTGGATCTGGTGGCCGCTTACAATGTGAAGAATCCGCATCCTGAACTGGACGATCTGCTGGAATTAATCCAGCAATACCATCAGGAATCGCCTGTTCTTTAACCGCTACTACAATTTGTTGTTGTTTTCAGCGCCAATATGTTGTTTTACATGCATATCCTCCTCTTGCTATACTGATTGTATCATCAATCAACCCTATAGCAGGAGGATATTTTTATGCGAAAAAAAGAAGTCTCTGACGTATGGATGTTGGAAAAAACAACAACCCTCGATCAACTCATCATACATGAAGGCGCACAGATTCATACACCTGACGGAAAGTTTGTGGCCATGACCATTAACGGCAGTGGAACACCGATCACCCCCGGCACATATTATGGAGATATTGTTCTGACAGTCGCAGACACATGCCATATGCCGCCGCACGGTCTCATGAAAATGATGAACCGTTCTGAAGAATTCAGATGTGCACTTGTCATCAACAACAATGAGATTGTTAAAGAACAATCCGTGAATGAACTTATCAAAGGCGGCCTTGTCACCGATCGCTTTGCCGACAGTGTGACGATACAAAGCAGCGAACCATCATTTAATGGCATTCTTATCAAAGGAAACAGCCGTTATCAGATCAAAAATGCCCACCTTCATCTGGAAGGCAATGGCACCAACGATTTTCTCGGTGTCGGTGCCGGTATTGCTGCTATCGACAATACCCATGTCCGCATCGACAACTGTGACATCACGATGGCCGGCGTCACACGATGTGCGATCCATTCCGGCGGAGACAGCATCATTGAAATCAATGACTGCCAGATTACAAATGAAAGCCCGGATGCCCCTAAATGGATGGGCGATTTCAGCTGGGGAATCGGTGTGACCGGCAGCAACCGCCTTGTTCAGCTCGCTGACAATGGAACCGTTTATTATAATCGCTGCAAAATGAAAACAAATGGCTGGGGTGTTTTCTCCATCGACGGCTGTGATGTCTGTGCTCGCATCTATGTCAAAGACTGTGATGTGGATCTGTCCGGTCCAAGAGCGAACGGCTACGGTGCTTTCTGTATCGGTGACCGCAATATCGTCCGTTTTGACCAGAGCCGTGTGCATGTTGACGGTTACGCCTTATTGGTGCGCGGCATGATGGCAACCGCCAGAGCTGAGATTATCAACGGCTGTCAGATTACCGGCAATCGTTTCGCTGTTTTATGTATCGGAGATAACCAGACGCCTGTTACCCTGCACGATTCCTCTTTCATAACCGATCAGTCTACCCTTGTTGTAAAAGGCTCAGCGACCTGTTTTGACATCAGAAACTGCCGGATGGAACCGGGCAACGGTGTGATTCTGCAGCTTATGGATAATGACGAGGCTGGTATGGATATCGGCAAAGTCAAAGTGCCGGACCGCGAAGATGTTTACTTAGAAGGTCGTGACCTGACAAAGATCGATCCTGAAAATGATGTCATTTTGAACTTATCAGATATGGACATTGTCGGGGATTTTTATAATTCCACAACGAATCTTCACATGGAAAAGGAAGCTGAAAAAGGCGGCGTTGGCAATCCGGATACGTTCGGCGGTCTCTTTGCACCACCGGAAGGTGTCGAAGGCAGTTTTATGGATGCCGAAGTTCCGGAAGGTGTCGATGATCCAAAGAAAGAACTGGAGTATGATAAGGAACTTCGAGGTCCGAAGAATCTTGCAGTGAACCTGAAAAACACCCGTCTGGAAGGTGCTGTAAGCGCCGCTTCCCAGTCCTACCGCGAAGGTCTGACATGGATTGACGAAAAGGCGCGGCTTGAGCTGAGCCGTATTCAGCAGCAACCGGCACCGACTATCAACAATGGTGTCGTTGTCACACTTGACACCGACTCTACATGGATTGTCACAAAGACCTGCTATCTCACCGGATTACATATCGGAAAATACTCAATGATCAAAGCGCCGGAAGGACAGACACTGACACTGTTTGTCGACGGCACAGAGACAAAGATCAACCAGAGTACTGACTATACTGGTAAAATCGTTTTAAAAGTACAATAATCACCCTGTCAATCAGCTTTTTAACAAGGAGAAAAAATATGAATCAATACTATCCTCATTTATTTGAACCTTTTACCATAAAGAAAACAACTTTTCGCAATCATATCTTTTCCGCTCCAAATATGATGTGTCATATGGATGCCAATGGTTTCCCGACAGATTATATGATCGCTTACTATGCAGAAAAAGCTAAAGGCGGCGCTGCCGTTGTCACAGTTGGCGACACACCTGTGGATCATGAGCATGCGCCATCGAATCCACGCAGCTTCAACCTGTCTTACGAAGCGCTCCCATTCATTTCCGAGCTTGCCATGGCAATCAAATCCCATGGTGCCCTTGCCTCCCTCGAGTTAAATCACGGCGGCCTCTACAATCCTCCGGAAGCGATGGGCGGAAGGAATCCAATCGGACCTGTTTCATTTGTGCGCAGCTGGGACGGTGTGGAAGTGATCGGTATGGATGAGGCAATGATGAACACCGTTGCCGACCATTTTGCGGATGCCGCAGAGCTCCTGAAAATTGCCGGCTTTGATATGTGTATGCTGCACGGCGGTCACGGCTGGCTTCTGGATCAGTTCATCTCTCCGCTTTTCAACACAAGAACAGATGAATACGGCGGCCCCCTTGAAAATCGTGCCAAATTCCCGTTGATGGTCATTGACCGCGTCAGAGAAAGAGTCGGCGATGATTTTCTGATTGAATATCGCATGAGCGGTTCAGAGGAAATCGAAGGCGGCCTCACAGCCGAGGAAGCCATTGAATTTGCAAAAATGATCGACGGTAAAGTGGATATTATCCACGTATCTGCAGCCCTTGACACAGAAGAAGCCCAAGCTGTTCATACACACCCGACCATCTTTCTGCCACACGGCGTCAATGTCCATTATGCCGCAGAAATCAAAAAGCATGTGAAATCACCGGTTGTCACCATCGGTTCTATCTCCGATCCTGAGATGGCTGAACAGATTCTGGCCGAAGGACGTGCAGATATTATCGGCATGACCCGTGCGCTGATTGCGGATCCTTACTGGCCTGAAAAAGCAAGACTTGGACAGAGCGCAGATATCAATCCTTGTCTGAGATGCCTCGATTGTCTGACCGGCATGCATACCGGTCAGCATTTCCAGTGCGCCGTCAATCCATGGACCGGACGTGAATTCCGTATGCGCAACTATGTACAGCCTGCCAAAGAGCAGAAAAATGTTCTCATCATCGGCGGCGGCCCTGGCGGTATGAAGGCAGCCATCACTGCTGCTTCCCGCGGCCACAAAGTCACTTTAGCCGAGAAGACCGATACACTCGGCGGCCTGTTAAAATTCACAGACTATGATTCCTTAAAAGTTGATCTGATGCGCTACAAAAATCATCTGATCCACATGACGCAGTCCATGCCGATTGATATTGAATACAATACAGAAGTGACAAGCGAATACGTTGCAAATAAACAGCCTGACGCAATCATTATTGCCACAGGCTCCACACCGATCACCCCTCGTATTCCGGGTATTGATCTGCCTTCTGTTAAGCACGCAACAACGGTCTACACGGATCTCAGCATCATCGGCGACAGTGTCGTTGTCATCGGCGGCGGCCTCGTCGGCTGTGAAACCGGCCTGTTCCTTGCTGAGCTCGGAAAGGCTGTCACCATCGTCGAGATGCAGGACGAAATTGCGCCTGAAGCGAACTGGATGCACAAAGAAGGCATGATGCAGGCATTCGCCAAACAGAATATCACAACTGTTACCGGCCGAAAGGTTGTTTCCATCTCCGAGGATGGTGTAACTGTCGCAGACAAAAATAACGAGACAACTGTCATCGCATCCGATTCCGTTGTTTACGCTATCGGTATGCGTCCGAACAATCATCTCGTTGATGAACTGCGTGACTCTGCACCATTTGTACGTGCTGTCGGTGACTGTGTCCGCGCAAGAAAAGTATCACCTGCCATCTATGAAGCCTATTATGCGGCTGTAGATCTGGCTTAATCCTCTATTTGTTTTAAAAACAGGCAGCTGAACCTCTCCTCAGCTGCCTGTTTTGACTTTCACCGGCCTTAAGAAGCCAGTGCACTGATTGCTTCTGACGCTTCTGGATCTGAAGTCTGTGCCGCTTCGACTGAAAGCTGAAACTCTTTCTGATCCGGATTGTCAAACATCTGATCATCCAGAAGTACCTGCAGTCTCGATCGGATATATCGACAACCAAGTTTACTTTCAACCGCTTTGTGTGCCAGATATTTTCTGGTTACGGCATCTACCTTCATGTGAATACCGTACATTTTCTCCAACTGCCTGATCGGAGACATCTTCTTCCGGCTTGTCATCATGTATTCAAAATCCTCTTCTGAGAGCATGTCGACCTCTGCAATCTGCTGGATACGTCCTGCAATCTCTCTGCGGACATTGCCATACTGCACCAGGTCTTCCTCCGTAAAAAGTACCGGTTCGCTCTGAATCTCCGCCTCTCCCCGTGAAAAGCCAATAGGCGACGGCTTTATATCACGGTTCTGCAGAAGTGTTTCAAAACTGCCGCAGAAAACAAAAGAAACACCGCTGCAGTCGATGGTCACTGATTTTTTCTTCGGATCATCGCTGCCTACAATCATCGAATCGCCATCCATGATCTTCAGAAATTCGTTCTGGATCATTTTTGAGAAATCTGTGCCGCCTGATGCCACCGCCGGCTCAAAGAGCTTGTCTGCTTCATCAATGACAACCAGTAAATGGCCGGGATTTCTGCCATTTTGCAGTTCTTCCAGAAAAATATCCTTAATGTGATAGCTGCCTTTCCAGCCATCACAGGCCAGCTGCGGACCGTTGACAATCTTGATAAAATCGAATTTCTTACTGAGAGAACGCCAGATTTCTGTTTTGCCACAGCCTGTGGGACCGGCCAGAATCATGTTGCGGCGGCGGCCCTGGAGGTGATTGTACACCAAAATAGCAGCAGCCTGTCTGGCCCCATATTGGCCATGAACATATTCACCGATGTAATCATAGATGAGACGCGGTGTCCATCTAAACTCTTCCTCGTCAAAAGGTGTTTCTTCGTAAGCCGTCTCAAAATCCAAATCTTCGCAATCTGCATTTTCCTTGGACTGCTTCATCTGAACCGGATCCATGTCAAACGCCATCTCTCCGTCCTCATTCACCGATGCATTCAGACTTTTATAGGTTATACGCTCAGAAGCGTCCATAAGGGTTGAAAGAATCTCTTTCTGTTCATTATAAGATAACGGTGTCCGGGACAATGCCTCCGCAAAAACCTGTCCGGCACTTCTTTTGCTCCTGCCATTCCAGAATGCGGAGATTTCTTCCGCCTGCTGGTATTTCACATGATATTCATCATCCGTCAGCGCATCATAAGTTCCGATGCGTGCCTCCTTGATAAACTCTTTGAAAGGATTGCCCATGCAGGTATCTGCACCTTCGTGCATGATCAATCCAAAATAAGTGGTCCAAAATTCTTCTGCTGTCTTTCTGTCCATACAAACTCCTCCTTCGTGTACTTTCTTTTTTTCTTCAACTTATGGCTCTATTATACCCATATGCCGAAATACGATTGTAATCGCTATGGTACACCAAAGGATACGCCGTTATTTAATTGTAAACTTCAAGTCTCTGCCACGCCTTGGACTGCCGTTTTCTTCCCCATCACAAGTCTGTTCTTCAGGCAGCGCCATCTCCAAAATATTCTTTGCACTCTTTGATTTCCAGAATGATGGCTGTGGCGTTGTCCGCAGCCCCCATCCGATGTACGGCTGCCATCAATGCTTCCATCGCTTCATCCACCGGCAGACACATAATTTCTTCCAGTTCTTTATCCCATATCATACCGCTGACACCGTCTGTGCAAAGCAGATATTTGTCTCCCGGACAATAATCCCACTGATAAATATCCGCTCTCACCGGTTCATCTTCCTGTTCTGTTCCGAGAAATCCGATCAGCATTGGACGCAGATGGCCCGGGTAATAAAAGACATGGTCTTTCGTCAGCTGAGTCAGACGGCCATCTCTCATGCGATAGATTCTTGAATCCCCGCTGTTCACACCGTAAATGGCATACCGGCCGAATTTCATGGCCGCCATCGTTGTCCCGATCTGATTGACTTTATGCGACTTGCGCCAACTGAGCATATCGCTGTTCAATTGGCAGACCGTCTTCCGAAGCTGTTCTTCATATTCCGCTTCATTCTCTGATGTCCAGTCATCCTTTGCCTCTGCCAACGAACTGGCTGCGATCAAAGAAGCGACTTCCCCATCCGGCAGACCACCGATACCGTCAAAAACCCCCAGCCATTGTCCTTCTGTCTTTATCCCGGACTGCAAAGCGCTCTCCTCTGCTGTCTCCGGATATTCCAATTGCCGAATTTCTCCGGACTCCGATGAATAGACAAGGAAGCCTGTATCCTCCTGCTCTACCGGTCTGAACCGCGAAAAAAAGCAATAATTATCTTCGTTATTTTTACGTACTTCACCTGTTATGCTACTGCACACTGCTCTCAGATTCTTCATATGACTTCTCCCATACCGCTGCAAATGTATCCAACGGATCATCTGAAACGATACACATGAGAATAAAAGCTTCATATGGATTAACAGGATAAAGAGACATCATACCGGCCTCTGCCAGCAGATCATTGGTTTGCTCTACAAATTCTGTAAAACGTTCCCCGGCATACATGCCTAATTTATCCTCATTTAATGCATACAAAAGGAAAATCAGGGTAATCAGGTCAAAACGTTCCATGGATTTGCCGGCAAGCAGTTCACTCATTCTCGCTCTGTTCAGACGTTTGCTCTTAAACTGTTTCTTCAATGCCGCGAAAGACCTGAGATTGCCTTTTTCTGTGACCGGTACACCGCTGTAGAGAACGCTTTCTATCCTGGCCGGGTTAATGTCTTCCCATCTTGTCACCTGGCCAAACTTGTCAGGGTACCGGTTCATGTAATCAGCACAAGCCCGCTGTACACGCCGGTAAATCTTTTCAAACATCTCTCTGGATTTCGTTGTTTTTCGGTCTGCGATCATTAAAAACTTCAGATAATGCAGATAAACCCAGAGCTGATCTTCCATTCCCAAATACATCTTCGGCATTGTCTGAAATGCCTGCCATCTGTGATCGGCTCTGACCGGTTCCTTCTGTTCCAGCTGTTCATAGGTTCCTAACATATTCATTGCTGCCTGATAAGACTTTCCTGTATGTCGGCAATGCCAGAAAATGACTTCCTTCGGATCATTAAAATCAAAATCTGATTCCTTCAGCACTAAAGTCAGAAATTTCGTCAGCATTTTATCATCCATATCCAGACCGAAACCAATCAAAAAAAGATTCTCCCGCTTGATTGTCTCCGCATTCAGCCATCGATTGATCTGCCGCTTTAATTCCGACTTTGACTTACCTGCCATACAGTCATTTTTCTCGAAGGTTGCCAGCATGAAGGCACCGTAATCCATTTTAGAATAGGGTTCCCTTGTTCCTGATGCTTCATATATATATCGTTTCAGCTGCTCCTTAAACGACACCAGCTCCATCACCTTTGTCAAATACGCATAAATGGTATCTCCGCCGGCCGCTGTAAACTGGTCTGATTCGATTGTATCATAAAACTCTTTAATGGCTGTAATCGTGAAGTTATAGGCTTTCGCTGATGCCTCATCATCAAAATCCAATATATTATTTATCTGCATGTATATTTTCTCCTCTTATGCATCTCCGTCAGATATTCGCTGTTTATTCTTTCTGACCGATATCCGTATTCCGGTTTCTAACCCTGTCTGCTCTCATTCAGATGATTCAGAAACTTGTCAATACCACTGTGAAAATCACAGGCCCCCGGCTTATTCTTGCGGAATCCGCTGCATCCAAGGAAATTGCCATAGGGACCATTTTTTTTCAGCAGCTTCTTTCCGCATTCAGGGCAATATCCATAAGGGGCCTTGCTGACCTTTTCAAGTGCTTGACGCAGCTGAGCTGCCGACTGATAACGTTCTTCCGGATCATACGCGCAGGCCTTGGCAATCACCAAACGCATGCCTTCAAAGGCGCGGCACGGCTCCGGCAGCCTGGCTGTTCCAAAGACCCTTTTCTGCATCCGTTCATCTGCATCAATAATATCTGAAAAAGGAAGATGCCGATCATTGGACAGATAGTAAAGCACCATTCCCAGGGAATAGATATCCGCTCTCTTGTCATAAGGCATGAATTTCACAGCTTCCGGTGCCAGGTAAGAACGTGTACCCACAATGGTCATGGACGCATCCACCCATTCTCTGGCCACGCCGAAATCCCCCAGCTTGAATTCTCCGTCCTTGGATACAAGAATATTGCCCGGTTTAATATCCCGATGCAGGATTCCCTGCCTATGACATACTTCCAATGCTCTGCACAGCTCAATTCCCAAGCGAATGACTTCTGTTTCATCCAAAGGCCCTTCCTGATCCATAAAACTCAGCAAATCTGTCAGATATTCCATCTGAATATACAATCTGCAATAATTCTCCTCAGGCATCTTCTCAATACAGCTGCCTTTGAGCTGTACAATATGCGCCTCACCTGCCAAAGATTCCAGGATAGAAACTTCATTGACAGCTTTATTAAACAATCGCGAAAAGTTTCTCCGGGCTTTTTCTAAGTCATTGTCATATTCGCGGATCTGTTCCGTTCCCAATTCCCATGAAATGACTTTAAGGGCCGAGAATTCTTCATTCTCCGCCCCTCTGTTTTTCACCAGTCGGTAAACGGCGCCATACGCCCCTTTCCCAAGCCTCTGGTCAATTTCGTAGCCGTGGTCACGCCACTGCATCGGCAATTCCGGGAATTGCTCTTCAGACCTCTCCAACATATGTATTCTCCCTATTGTCTAATATTTTATCGAAGCTTGCAGTCAAATGTCAGCACTGTTCCGCCACGAAGACCTGATGGATCCTCCTGCATCACTTTGGCACCTCTTTGAACAAAGTACTTGACAAAATCACTGCCAAACACCTGCCCATTGAACATCCACAATGTCATCGTTCCATGCACACGACAGTAAAGCAGAAGCGCATTCAGCATATTCACCAGCATACCCACCGGAATATTCTGCACCTCCGGCTGTCTCATGCGCAGTTCAAAACGAATCTGTGCCTCGCCTGCACTGCCGGCCTTCTCATACTGAAACATCAATGCGAAACCATCAATATCAACCCGGATATCATAAACCGTTTTGCTTGATTGTCTGCTGCGGATATCTCTGACTTCAACCCCTTCCAGTCTCAGAAACTGGATCAGATAATTCATCAGCTCTCTGTCAAATTCATCATTATATCTTCTGCGCTTCTTCAAACCGATCTTCCCCGGGATAGAAAGAACCGCACCGTTATTACCGCCTTCTTCCTGTATCAGTCGGGCTCCCTGTGAAATCAGATACATCTTCCACTCTCTATTGATCACATTGACCAGCCACAGTGTGGTCGGCTGATTCGCAGCACAATAATCCACCAGAAAATTGAGGATCTTCTTGCTCAATCCCTGTCCCTTCGTTCTTCCCCGCAGTACCAGACTTTCAATGCGGATCTGTGGCTCATACTGACCATCAGCGCCCTCAAAGTATATATTCAAGACAAAACTTTCATCAAAATTCGAAAAACGAAGCTCCCAGATATTCTTCTGCACCTGTGCTTCTTCTACGCCAACCTTACCCAGGAACTCGGCCACTGATGGCTCATTAACAAAAAAATAGCCTAATTCCTGAACTAAATGGTCTTTTGCAAATATTGTATTAAACAGATCGGCATAATTCATTGTCTTCTCTCCTTTTTTAACTATCTATCTCCAGTATATCACACAAAAGTTTTCTTGAATATTTTTTATTAAATTATGTGCACTGATACTGCTGTTCTTCTAAACCAGCAGGCAGCAGGCAATAACAAAAGCGATAATACTCTTTGCTGCCATCCACAGATCCCTCTTGACGGCCTGATCCCTCTCCGGGCTGTCGTAATTACCTTTGATTGTTGTCACGATATCACCCAATGTAGCGAAAAACAAAAACTTAAGCATTTCATAAATACTGTAAATAAATAAAACAACTGCGATCATCATAAGCTCCTTTCCAATCCTTTGGATTGCTGCATTTTTTAGCTGATGATACTATTATAGGCGATTGAAAAAGCAGCTTTGTAATGATGATGGTCCAAGACCTTTTTCTCATCATATTATACACCTATTTCCTTATGCTGTCAGTGACAAAAGAGCCCCGGCAGCTGCTTTTTCGGCAGCCACTGGGGCTTAGGGAGAATATTACAAACACTTTTTCTTCTGATATTATTTTTTTCTTCTGCGTTTTGTTATCTGTTTTAATGTGTATTTTTCATTATCATGAATGATATCTTCATTCCAGCTACTGCAAAGTGTTTTTATATTGCTGATAATTTCCCTCTGTAAGTTCTTTTTCATAGGCATCATACGCCTCCTGCAAAGTGTTATATTTCTGACCATTCGCTATGATCTTCTTATTGTCAGCCTGTGTCAGGTGGCCTGAAATAGCCACATATGATGGCCCACTACCCTTTCGATCAGCCGTTGTTGACTCAGAGACATAATACTTTCCATCCGCTGTACTGATAATGACCGGAATCTTCTTACCAGCGCCTACCTCATTAGTATCTACAGATGTCCAGTAAAAATATCGTTCAGGAGCCTCAGATGGGCTTCCCACATATGCCCAGGTTCCTTTTTGCAAAAGACTGTTGGCCGGAAGTTTCTCCTTTACCTTTGGCAGCATGCTTGAATTTTGACATTTTGAATCTATTTCAAAATATGTATTTTTCTTGCTGATCAAATCACCCAGTACCCCGCTCTCATTTAACGGTTTTTGCAAATCCTCGTTGATATCAAAAAAGTACTTCTTACTGCCGTCTTCATTTTTACCTTTCCAGTCAAATAATATGCCTGTCTCAGGATTGTAGGATACTTCACATACCCCACCGGCAACAGGATCACCTTTCCAATGATCGGTATCCTGATCGCCATTGGAATGAGAGATTCCGGCAATTGACACTGTATTTGATGACTGCCATCCTGCTTTTTTTTGTTTCAGAGGAACAACTTTGAGAACATCTTTTTCTTCTTCTATCTCTACAGCAATCATCACTTCACCATATGCTGTTCGTACATTTTCTAAATCTGTTGACTCTGCACTTCTTTCGACATATTTAGAATAAGCAGGCGCCAAAATTCCAACCAGTATTGCAAGAATGGCAACGACGATTACAAGTTCCACCAAAGTAAAACCTTTGTTTTTATTTTGATCTATATGCACTTTTGTTACCTCGTTCGGACGTTTTGCCCTTCTTTTCTTCTATCGTTAACTTTAGTATGGCATATTTTCATCAGTTTCTGCCTTTACCAGCGAAATCGTACCGTTATCCAGACATTCCACAAATTTTACAACCAGATTTGGATCAAATTGTTTGCCTGCATCCTGAAGAAGCTTCTCTCTCGCTACATCTAACGGAAACGCCTTCTTATAACAGCGCTTGGATGTCATGGCATCAAAGGAATCTGCCACGCACAGGATACGTGCAGTCAACGGAATATCTTCCCCCGCAATTCTTCGCGGATATCCTTTACCGTCATAGCGTTCATGATGACCGATAACAGCAGGAATAACATAATCCAACGATGGCAGGTGACGAATGATATCGATCGATGCTTCCACATGCCCTTTGATCGTCTCGTATTCTTCATCTGTCAGACGTTCTGCTTTATTTAATATATATTCCGGAATACCGATTTTACCTACATCATGCAAGAGTGCTGCCTGACGGATGATCTCAACCATATCCTCGTTCATTCCAAGTGTTGTTGCCAGTGCTGTTGCATAATAAGCCACATTCGTGGAATGGCTAAAAGTATAATGATCCTTCGCATCAATAGCTGCCGTCAACGCATAAATCGTTGACTCATACTCCCGATAAATATGTTCGCGGTTCGTTGTGTTTTCATTTTTATTGTTACGGAACATCGTATCAAAGACCTGTATGCCATTTTTCCCACTATGTTTCACATGATACACCGCAAGATCCACATTTTCCATCAGCTCTTTAACATTTTTTGCAGCATATGGTGCAGCACTGATTCCTGCACTGACTGTGATTGCCTTCAGTTTCATATCTGTTCTGCGATTATTCATAACAAAAATCTGTTTCGAAATAGATTCCACCAGATTTCTGGCAGAGAAAAGGTCATATCTCGGCAATAAAACAGCAAATTCTTTTCCGCCATAGCGGGCCGTATAGCCGCTGTCTCCTACACTGCTTTTGATGATTCCCGCAATACGCTGCAGGCAAAGATCTCCTTCTTTTACACCATACAGCTGATTATATAACTTAAAATCATCTACGTTGATGATCGCCAATGCCAGTGATGCCTCTTTGTTTTTCTCAAACTCTTCATTGAGCACTTCATAGAAGTATTTCCTGTTCAACAAACCGGTCATCTCATCTGTTCTGGCTTCCAGGCAGGCGTTCTCATACAGTCTCGCATTTTTAATCGCAATGGATGCCACGGAAGTGATATTGGAGATCAATTCTACTTCATCATACACCACTCTCTTTTTTGCAGAAGAATCTGTGATCAGAACAACCCCTACCAGATTATCGCCATCTTTTAATCCAACGCAGTAGCGTGTATGATGTTTATCCAGCTGATGTTTCTCCTCTTCCCACATGGACTTATATTCCACAGAATAACGAAAATCCTTGTAAACGATCGGTTCCTCATGTTCCTTCAACCACTGGATCATCGGATTTTCTTCGTCCAGAGCAAACGCCAGATCACTTAACGGCTGATCACTCGCCACTCCGCGATACGGCTCTCCAGGCTCATTCTGCATACAAATATAGATATTTCCGACATCCATCAACTCTTTCATTACACGAATCGTTCTATCCAGAATCTCCTGCAGATCCAGCGTTTTTGAAATCGCTGAATTGAATTCTCTGATCTTCTCTGCCTGATGATTTTCTTCTCTGATAAATACACTGCGTATCAAAAATCTCCATAAAAATGTAAAGAATGTATAAATCACCAGAAAAACGATAGAAAAAATAAGTGTGTATACCGTCATGTTCTTATCCAGCTGTATGTGAAAAATCTTTTGCAAGGATGGAACAATATTTAAAAAAACAAGAATGGAAAACAAAAATCCCACACCATAGCACAAACTGGTAGATGCCAACATCTGCAGTCTGAACAGCCGTCTGCGAATCAGTGCATAAAACAGTAAAAATACATTTACTACACCACTTAAAATATCGATTGGGAAACCACTAAAAAGCGGAATTCCAAGAAACGCATTTCCAAGGAACAAAGCGAGAACACCCAACATCACCGGTTCATACTGCACCTTTATATTGGGATTTTCATTGCAGATCCGCACAAGAACCTTAAAAAGATATAGCAGAAATATTCCTGCCGGAATAAAAAACACTACAATCGCAGGTTTGATTTCATACACAAATGTTGAAATTCCATTTTTATCCACCACATTCGGGGATTCGAGGAAGATTCCATACTGCACATTCAACCAAAAGCAAAGCAGCATAACCGCTAGGTATATTTTCCCAGGAGCACCGTTCTTTTTCCCTCCAAAAGCGAGTATAAAACGACAATATGCATATGGCAGCAATAAGATGCCAAGCAGAGAAACCTGAAACCAGAATTCACAACCTGGCCAGAACTGTGCACGCATAAAAGCAGAGCCTCCGGTCCAGAAAAGCAGACCCAAAAGCACCACCAGAAAACTGTTTATTATTTTATTTCTCTTTGCCGCCAAAAACATTAACAGCATAAAGCCATAGCACAACATGGCTATGATCGATATATATCCATAGGTTCCCATAAATTCCCCTTATCCCATTCTTTTCTTCTCTACTTATCTCACTTTATTCAAACACTCCTGTACATCCAGAAGTTCCTTCAGATCATAATGCGAAGGACTCATCTGATGTATTTTCTTTCCGGTCTTTTTCTCATAGGCCGCAAAAGTTCCACATGTAAAGATCGTTACCTGTAAAGGATCCATTCCCAAAATCTTTTTAAGATCCCGGTAATCCTGGTCGATATATTTAAAATATGTACTCAGTAAATCCTTTAAAATAGTTGCACTCATAGCCGTATTAAGCATTGCGTCCCTTTCCAGCTCCACATACATATGCAGATATGGACGATTATGCTCATTGTATTCCTTTGTTGCAACCCAATTTGTGATTGGAAGCTTCGAAAGGCCGATCACACTTCGGATTCCATTCTCCGAAATCCTCGTAAATCCGGCAATATCAATGATCCACGGTACCCGGTCTACATATTCAAAGCGAGGAATCCTTGTCTCATCATCCCGATTCTCCAGTCCGACACAACGGTACATATCGCCACAACGGTAACGGGCAAACGCTCCACCTTTCAGAATGGTAAATACAAGCTCATATTTTTCTCCGGGGCGTACTTCATCCATCAAATACGTCGGCGGAATGTAAGAAGGATCCTCATGATTTTTCATCATATCCTTCTCGGTAATAAATTCGTAAAATGCCGTATCCGGGAAGAAATACATTCCTTTTCTTGTCCAGGTCTCCGTACCCATGATAGAAGGTTCCGTACCGGCAAATAATTCCATCGGCCGAATCCCCCAGAGCGCTTCAAGATCGTCTTTATAACACAGGTTATCTGTCCCCGCCACCATAAAGCCTTTCAAATGAAACAGATCTTTTGGAAGCAACGGTCGGTTCTCTTTTTTACAGCGATGCTTTGCCTGCAGCAGACGAAGAATCATATGCGCTTTACATTTCATAAGCTCTGACAGCTTGATGCCGCCACCACCACTCGTCATGGAAGAAAGACTTAAACTAACTGCATAAGCTACACTGCCCAGCCCAAAGAAAAATCCGAGATCTTTCTTCATTGCCATCTTAAAACCCAACTTGTTTCTTTCGCTGAAGCTCATATTTACAGCATCTTTTACCGCTGGCAAGAATTCAATATTGATTTCCTCCCCCAGTGCCAGTGGAAAAAGCCCTGTAGCAAAAGGCAGCGGTGCAAGCGCATACAGAAACTTATCTGTAGCTGCCACATCAAAAGAGCCCTTCTCTTTACTCGTCGATAAAATCAGACATGCTGTGACATTATTTCGATACGTATCCAGCATACTTCTGGTATACGGTGCCACCTTGATCGGATGCTTTCCACCCTCCCAGGTTGTCTGTATCCATATAACAGGATTTCCCGGAAGCATATCCGGTTGCTTCGAAAGCAAAACATCCGCATAATCTTCATAGGTTGTCAACGGTACCATTTTTCGGAATTCATCCAGATTTTTCGGATATTTTCCTTTTAAAATGGATTGTCCCAAACCACAGTTGCTCCACAACCGGATCTGTTCCTCCATCAACCGCCGCTGAATCTTCATATATCCATCCATCGACAGATCCAAGAATCCACAGTACTGCTGCCAGATTTCTTTATACTGTTGTTTTTTTAATTTCTCTTCCAAATTCATAGATTGCTACCCCAGATCAATCACTGTTTTCTGATACTACATAAACATACCCGTATACTATCTCTATTCGGTATTAAAAAAGGTGTATTTTTCTGATATTCCTTATAATTAAAAAATGTCTGTGGAAAAGTCCACAGATCCTGAAAAATGATATACAGATAATTCCAGAAAATCATAAGCAAAAAATAGATCCCCTGTTTCCATCCGCCAAACATTCCCCACATACAAAGATATGCACCTGCAAACCACAAAACTCCAGGATGACGACACACACCATACATACCTTCTGTATATGCAGCACGCAATTTATTATCTTCACAGTACGTTTCTTCAAAGGGAAGGGCAAAAAACAAGGTGTATATAAGCAGTGCAAAGAAGCCTACGGCTCCTGTTCCAAAGCCGATCATCCTTCCGATTCTGTGCTGACACTGCCCCCACAAAAGCAAAAGTTCCATGAGCAGCGATACAACCACAAAAACCGTACCCACTGCAAAAAATTTTTGAAAAATAACATTCTTCTTTCGAATGCTATTGATATCATATATAAAATACAGGAGAAATCCAAAACTCCCCAGAACAATCTGCCACATCTTTCCACTCCAGATTTTGTGTCTAACTAATAGTACAAATAGAATTCGTCATACACAGTAAATTATAATATAGGAGACCATAAATAGCAAGCGTATTTTACTATTCACCAACAATTATAGGATTGCACCATATCAGCTTTTTTTGTCACTTTTTTAATTACAACTTCCTTTAAAAGTTTTACATTGATTATGACAAACAAAAAAAGACTCCGGAAATTGTAATGATATAATCACGCATCCGAAGAATTGTCACACCGCCTGTCCCTCTTGCAACTTCAATAAGACCAGCAGCCTTTAATTGTTGCAATATTTTACGAACAATCACCGGATTAGTTCCAATGCTTGCTGCCATAAAATCACTAGTCATCTTCTGATCCGAAAATGTATCTATACAGGCAAACATATGGATTGCCATTGTAAATCTGCTTGAAATCTGCATTATAAACACCTCTCTTTGACAGTAATCATATCAAAAAACAGATGTAATTTCAATGGTTACATTGTTGTTGAAAACTTAATATAAATACAATCAATAGTCTGCTTTAGAAAAAACAGGAAGATACTTTACAAAATCTTCCTGTTTTCTTTTTGTTTTAGTAATATCCTCGTTCCTCCCGCCAGTCTTTCACATAACATCGGATTCCAATATAGACCACATGCACCAGCAGTAACAATACAATGAGGTTTATCGACATGACAGATTTTATCCGTTCACCAAAGTAGATTGCGATAGCTGTACTCATTATTGCCACCATAATGCTGAGTATATCCCAACAATATTTCCGGTAGATTTTTCCAACCTGATATCCAATCCAAACTATAATCAATCCTGTTATTATGAATAAAATTCCTATAACAATAGTTGCAATCAGCCAGTACACAATCCCGGAAATGATGCTGTTTGAAATTACATTACTTAACTGTCCGAAAGAATCTGCACCTATGACAAACTCCCGAAACAAGCTTCCTATTCCTTTTCCTAACGCACCGAAAAAGGTGCTACAGTCGTTAAGGAAAACTGGCGAAAGAATAGCGGTAAACAGCGTTGTCGTTATGCTGTACCATGCCAGCAGAAACAAGATACTTTCATAACCAATCGTCATATTTTTATATTTCTTTTCTAACTGGCTTTTACGGTTATCGCATTTTTCTTTTGCTTTCTGGTAAGCAATACGGTCACATTTTTCACATTTCTCATAAGGCACTTTTTTCTCAACAGCTACCTCTACCGTCTTTTGATGTGTCTGTGCATAAAGTTTTTCCTGTTCTGCTTTTTCATACTTAAATTTCCATGCCACGACTTCGGCGTCGGCTCTTTTCCTGCTGTCTGCCTCGCTGGTCAATCGTTCCTCTGTTTTCCTTAATCTTGTCCGCAATGCTTCGATATTCTCGGCTCTGTTTTCGCTGTTCAATTTCTCGTTCAAGGTCAGCGATTCGCTTAGCTGCCTGTTCAGTTCCTGGATTGTCTGGTCTTTCTGATCCAGTTCGTCCTGCATCTGTTCTGTCATCAGCAAAAGTTCTTCCACCTGCCCGACGTTCTCTGAGTTTCTGCATCCGTTCATCAATTTCCCTCTTAAAATTTAAGTGCTGGTATTATGAAACAGCAATGAAAGATGGTAATGAAGATACGATAAATGCCATGTTACCTGATAAACTTCCAAAAAATATACAGAAACTATATGACAAAGGACATGAATGATTTTTGTTTCTTCTTCAAGCTGGAATCTGTTAATCGGTAATCTTATATCCTGTAGTCTGAAGAACTTCCAATGCTTTTTGATAGTTTTCTTTTTTATCAATACATAGTCTGTGTTGTAGGTCGATACTGCAAAAATTGAAATCCCATTATCAGCTAATATAGTAGCAATTTTAGCCAGTATTCCAATTAAGGAAAAATCCAGTACTCCCTGAATACGAAAAGCTTTCCAACCATCATCACGTTGAATCGTATTTTTGGGAACTTCACTTGTAATGCACACTAACGATTTTTCTTCATCTGTTTTTTCAATAAAGCTATATTCAGAATCTAAATTTACAAGTGAATAATCTTTTACCTGACACACTGTAAAGTCTTGCTCAATCCTTTTTATTTCCATAAACTTATTCATTATCCTTTTTCATGAATTCAATATATTCCTGCCCCCAATTATGCATCGCTTCTATTACCGGATGAAATTTTTTCCCAATTTCTGTCAGCGAATATTCTACCTTAGGCGGAATCGACTCATATTGTTTTCGCTCCACCAGACCATTTTCCACCAATGTCTTTAATTGAACAGATAAAGTCGCATGTGTCATCTTTGGCATAAGACGCAAAAGATCATTGAAACGGATGGGACCATCTTCCAGATAATGCATAATTAAGACAGCCCATTTTCCTGAAATCAAACTCTGTGCTGTCGCATAAGGACATTTCCCAAAACGATCTTCCATTGTCGAATCCGTTTCAAATAATCTTTTCATATCATTACCTCTTATACATCAAATTCATCTTTTAAATCCATCATTCCACGAATCTCTGCATGACCATTCTCAATATAGAACATTCCCATCTCCCAGCCATTTTTATCATACAGATTCATAATCTCTGGCATTGCTGTACGCACCTTTTCCAAAAGAGCCTCATCTTTCACAATCTTTACAGTTCCATCATAACGCATGAATTCATTACCATTAAGAGCTAACACTTCAACATGCGAATTTTTCGTTAACTGTGAGAAAACATTTTTGAATGTGCCACATCCAAAATATAATTTACCATCGTCTAACATATGGAATCCAAATGGACGTCCCTTGGGTTTATCTCCATATGTAGTCAAAAAATAAAATATTTTTGCCTCATCTAAAAATTGGTTTACTTTTTCAATATTTGTCATATTGGTATCCTCCTTGTTTGTGTGGTCATATTTTTGAACTGGTTTAATTATATGACCGATAAAATAATACATCAAGTACGATTATTTTTGATACTTGGTATCTTTGAGAATACCTAAAAATTTGCTTTATTTCCCATACAAACATCGATTTATCTACCTCAGCGATGCCCCGAACTCCCTTAGTTCTTCTCTCTTTTTCTCGCTCTTGTTTTCAGACCCATGTGCTGTAAACACACCCATGTTTTCAAGTCCAAGATAATCCAGAAAGTCTCCTTTGAACGAGAAAAGAGCACCCTCATACATATTAGCATCTCCGGAGCTAAGTATCATGGCAACTTTTTTCAAATTCTTCGGTCCTCTCGGATATGCCGCAGAATAAAATCTGTCGATTACACATTTTAGCTGACCGGATATGCCGTGATAATAAATGGGCGATGCAATAACAAGCATTTCTGCTTCTTTCAAAAGATTATATACTTCCTGCATATCATCCTTCTGAATACACTCACCGTGTCCTTTGCTATGACAGTATTCACATGCCAAACACCCACCTATCTTCTTTTTGCATACATCCACCACATCAACGATATGTCCTGCACTCTCAGCTCCTTTCTTAAATGCATTAACCATATCTTTTGTACTTCCCTGTGGATGTGGACTTCCATTTAATACTAATATCTTCATTTCCATCACCTTATCTTTTTATTCTTCAATCTTAGTACCAGTCATGCTTCTCATTTTTTTCCAAAGCCTCAATCTGCTCCATCTCTTCGTCAGTTAATTCAAAATCATACAACTGCGTGTTCTCCATGATGTGATCAGGATTGCTTGAACCCGGAATAACAACTACGTCATTCTGCAAATCCCATCTGAGAATAATCTGTGCAGATGACTTCTCATGCACCTGTGCAATTTTAGAAATCACTTCATTACCAAGCAAATCTGCTGTATATCCTCTACCGCCCAGAGGATACCAAGCCTGCACAACAATACCAAGACTTTGTATATACTCAACGTCTTCTCGTTCCTGATAATAGGGATGAATTTCATTCTGTACCAATGCAGGTGTAATGCTGACCTGCGGAAGAAAATCCTCCAGTTCTTCTATATACCAGTTGGATAATCCAATAGAATGTATCTTTCCGTCAGCCACTGCCTGCTCCATTGCCTTATATGCTTTCACGTCATTATCTCCGGGATGATGCAGCAGCATCATGTCAATATATCCGATATCCAGCTTTTCAAGTGCGTCTTCTATGGCTCTTTCGGGGTTTTCATACTGTTCACCTGGATATAACTTTGTGATAACAAAAATATCCTCTCGCTGAATTCCTAGTTCCTCCATGGACTCACGAATTGCCTGACCGACTTCCACTTCATTCTTGTACATATAGGCGGTATCAATCAGCCGCACACCATCTTTTAATGCCGTTTTTACAGACTCTACACATGTATCGTCCAGCAAGCTGTAAGTACCTAATCCATTGATTGGCATTGAATATCCGCTGTTCAGTAATACGGTTTTACTTTCGAAATTAAATACTCCCACCTCGTCTGCCTCCTTTTGTTTTGGATCATACGGCTTGATGTCAATGCTATCAAGCCAGTTTTCAATTTCACTTTCTGTTGTCTGTGAATCGAATCGTTTTCCCTCTTTCCACTCGGCTGAATCAGCACACAATTTTTCCAAATCAGTGGCACTGCTTCCAATACCGCTGGAATGAGAGGTACAGAATGGTACGATTGTCTTATTTTGAAAATCGTAGCTTTCCAAAAATGTAGAAATAATGCGTGGAGCCTGCCCATGCCAGATAGGATATGCGATCACAACTATCTGATACTTTGCCATATCCTCTACCTGACCGTTTATCTTCGGCCTTGCATCAGGGTCATTCTGCTCCTGATCCGCACGTCCATTTGTATAATAGGCTAAATCCTCATCGGTATATGGTTCTGCCGGCTGAATTTCATATAAATCTGCATTCAGATAGTCTGCCGCATATTTCGCCAGCTTTTCTGTAGTCCCCGTACAGGAAAAATAGGCAACCAAAATCTCTGTAACTGTATTCGAATCATTAGCTGATTCTGACGAACCATCTGTTTCCTGCGACTCTGTATTTTTAGCAGATGAATTTTGTGTTTCCGTTGCACAGGCTACTACTGTAAACAACAACAAAATAGATATCATTACACATAGTACTTGCTTCATTTTCTCACGCTCCTTAGTATGAGATACCCACATCATTCGCAACTTTTCAGTGTATTCAAAAGATACGACATATTCTGACCGAGATTTCGCATATTCGCAAGTCCTTCCTCATCTTTTTGCACGTCTCCCGGCATCTGCCCGTATCCCATATTCCAATATGTAGAACCTACCACTATCATTTCATGATTCAGGAAAAAGTGATTCATGGTATCAACTGCCTGCATTGCACCGCCTCTGCGAACTGCCGCAACCGCAGCTCCCCCCTTATGTGTGAAAAGCCCTGGGTTCATATCAGCGACTACTGCCGCACGTTCCAGTAAAGCCTGCATGTTGGCAGATACATTTGCCGAATAGACCGGGGAACCCAGCAAGATGCCGTCCGCTTCCTTCATCTTCTCAAATACCTCTCGAAAGCTGTCCTTGCGGTGAACACAGTTTCCCTGACCACCGCAAGCCCAGCAAGCCTTACATGGTTCAATGACATTGCCTGCCAGTTGGATCATTTCCGTTTCAATCCCAGCTTTATTCAATTCCTCCAATACTGTATTGATGAGGATTGCGGTATTTCCATCCTTTCTTGCACTGCTGTTAATTGCTAAAACTTTCATTCTCTGTCTCCTCTACTTTCTTTATGATTTTCGCCGGAACTCCACCTACCACCGTATAAGGTGGTACGTCTTTCGTGACTACTGCTCCGGCTGCAACAACTGCCCATTCTCCAATGGTAACACCGGATAACACTGTAGCATTCGAGCCAATCCATACATGATTTCCAATTTTAATTGGGGCATAATGGTTCTTCCTGTTATTCTGTGGCAGAAGATCATGGTTGATCGTAGCAAGCACTACATTATGTCCAATCAATACACCATCCCCGATTTCAATTCCCCCCTGATCCTGAAAATGACATCCGGAATTGATAAATACATCTTTTCCGAATATAATATTCTTTCCAAAATCTGTATAAAACGGCGGAAAAAGACGGAAACTTTTATCTACAGCCTTACCGGTTAATTTACCCATGAGTTTCAACAGTTCTTCCGGTGTATGATAAGTCTGATTTATCTCCATACCGATTTTTATTGCTTCCTGAAACAAGGTATTTGCATACTCTTTTTCCTCACTCGTATGCTCTACTCCCTCACAGAATCCTCTGATAACATCTTCTGGTGTCACTGCTTTCAGCCTCCCAATTCTTATTTTAACTGATTGCAAATATCCGCAATAATCTGAACCGGTGTCATACCAACCTCTTTCAGTAATTCATTTGGGTCATATCGGTCATAAAATTTCTTATCAAGTCCGTAATTTTTCACTTTCATATCAGAACTACCATAGAAGGAAGCTATTTTCTCGCCAAAACCGCCGCTTAAAATACCGTCTTCCATGGTTATTACCATCTGATGTCTTTCGGAAAGACTTTCCAGTAATTCTTTGTCAATACCAGAAGCAAAACGAGGATTGATCAATGTCGGCGTAAAGCCAAGTTCTGCTTTTATTTTTGCACTGAGCTGTTCACCACGCTGATAAAAATCACCAAGTGCCAGAATTGCAACCTTTTCACCAGCTTCTTCCACTTTAAAATGATTCAGTCTGTCAAAATCCTTATCTGCTTCACGATAGGTTACCTGATTTCCGGGGATGAGAATCATAACAGGATGTTCCCTTTGATCAACTGACCAATCAAGCATAGAAAGGTATTCATCTTTTGAGGTAGGTGCAAGCACTACCAGATTCGGAACATTCGTGTATGCCGCCAGTCCAAAAATTCCAAGATGCGTAACATCTGTCAAACTATCAAAAGAATTGTAGTTTAAGAGAATCGTGACAGAACTATTGTTAATACATACATCATGGGAAATCTGGTCATACGCTCTTTGAATAAAGGTTGTGTTTGTAACCACAAGCGGCTTCGCACCGTTTTTTGCAGCACCAGATGCCATGGCAACCGCCTGTTCTTCCGCAATCCCTACATCCACATACTGCAATCCAAGCTCCTTTCGCTGTTCCTGATTTAAGCCTGCACTGCCCGGCATAGCAGGAGTAATCACAAGAAGCTCAGAATCACTTTTTGCTTTTCGCATAATATACTCAGCAGTGATAGATGTATAATCTTCTCCATCGCCAAAAGAGATTGTTGGTTTGCCTGTTTCACGGTCAAATGGCATACACCAATGCCATCCCTCTTTGTCTTTTTCAGCAATCTCATATCCCTTTCCTTTTTGTGTATGGATATGGACTACGATTGGATGATCCGTATCTTTCACCTTGCGGAATAAGGAAATCAGTGATGCTATGTCATTGCCGTTTTCCTCATATATATAATCTAATCCAAACGCTTTGAAGAGATTATTGGAAGCAGTTCCGCCTGTCTCTCTTAATTCGGCAAGATTTTTATACATTCCGCCATGTACTTCGGCAATCGACTGCTCATTATCATTTACTATAATAATTAAATTGGAGTTAATCTCTGATCCAGCTACATTCAATCCCTCTAGTGCTTCACCGCCTGAGAGGGAGCCATCACCAATAATTGCAATAATATTTTCTTTATCTCCTTTTATATCTCTCGCCTTAGCCAGACCCGTAGCTAAAGAAACTGAGGTCGAAGTGTGACCTACATTGAAGAAGTCATGTTCACTTTCTTCCGGATTTGTATAACCGGAATCCTCTGAAAAGTGCTCATCGGAAATATATCCATTCTTTCTTCCGGTCAAAATCTTATGAGGATAGCTCTGATGAGATACATCAAATATAAACTTATCCTTAGGCGAAGAGAAAACATAATGCATGGCAATCTCTGCCTCCACCATACCGAAATTTGGACCAAAGTGACCGCCGATTTTAGTCAGCCGGTTAAACAATGCCTCTCTGATTTCCGAAGCAAGTTCCTCCAGCTGCTCCATAGACAATTTTTTTACATCTTCCGGTCCGTTAATTGTTTGAATAATTTTATAATCTGTCATTTACATTCTCCTTATCTATTTTCATTAGATTTCTTTAACGAGTAGATCAAATAATCCAGGCAATCTATGTTATCCTGATAAATATGTGTCTGTTCCATTAAATGTTTTCTATACATACATAACTGTGATAACAGCGCTTCTACATTGTTTTCTTGTGCCAGTTTCATGCAACACTGGATTGTTTTCTGATTACAGCCTGCGTCCACAAGATTCTGATAAATTATTCCATATTTGTCATTTGCTTCTGCCATCTGTCTGCACCTCCTGCTTAAATTATACATGCTTCAAACGATATATCTAATACTTATAATTCATATCACGATATTCTTGACAGGAATATCATTTGAGTATAGGATAATAAAAAAGGTTGGAGGTGTACTATGGAAATTCGTGTACTTCGTTATTTTCTTGAAATTGCACGTGAAGGAAATATGTCAAGGGCTGCTGAAAGACTTCATGTTACACAGCCAACGCTGTCTAAACAGATGAAAGATCTGGAACAAGAGCTTGGCAAAAAACTATTTAAGCGTGGCAGCACAAGCGTCAGTCTTACTGATGAGGGTATGCTTCTGCGAAAAAGAGCAGAAGATTTACTGGCCATGGCTGACAAAATCACAAACGAATTTCAGGCAATGGATGATATCACAGGAGGTGATATTTATATTGGCTGTGCAGAATCCTATCTTGTAAAATATCTTGCCCGTGCTGTAAAAAAGTTAAGCAGCATTTATCCCAATATCCATTATCATGTTACCAGCGGTGATACCGAACAGGTAACAGAACGATTAGACCGTGGACTTCTGGATATGGCATTTATAGTAGAACCGCCCGATTTATCAAAATACAATTATCTTGAAGTGCCTGAATACGATACATGGGGTGTTCTGATGAGAAAGGACAATCCATTAGCCGCAAAAGAGGCTATTGCCTTTGATGATTTATTGGATATTCCTATTTTTTGTTCGGAACAGTCTGCTAAAATGGATTTACCCCGTTGGTGTTCCGATAACCTTGACCGACTTAATATATTAGCGACATTTAATCTCTGCAATAACGGTGCCGTTTTTGTCCGTGAAGGGCTGGGGGTTGAGCTTACCTTTGAAAAGTTAGTAGAAACAAATGCAGAAAGTGATTTATGCTTCCGTCCGATCACACCACCTCTCCATACAAAAATGTATGTTATATGGAAAAAATATCAAATATTCACTCCTGTTGCTAATCTGTTATTGGAAGAAATAAAAAAGATCATCGTTTTACCATAATCGTGAAACGATGACCTTTTTGTGATTTGAACACAGCAAGACAAACTTCGATTTAGATTTCACCTGTAAAGTGTACCCTTTGTCAAGGACACTTTAAATTTATAAGCTGCTTTCATATTTTTAAACACGGACATAACCAGTAGATGGACCTGCACCAACTTTTGCGATATACCCACTCTTAACCAGATTCGTCAAAGTCCTTTCCACGGTAATTTTGCTTATATCAGGACAAAGCTCCATGATTTCTTTCTTTGTAATTTTGCCAACCTTGTTATCAATAACCGCTTTAATTCTATCAGGCTTAGAAAGACTCCGATGCTTCAAATGCTCTACACGGCTTTCGAATTCATTGTATGCTTTCAACATGATACCCAGATAATATTTAACAAAAGGCTCATAGCTGTTTTCTCCCTCATGCCAGCCAGTAGAACTTGCTTGAAGGGCTTCATAATATGTTTCCTTTGTCTTTTCAATCAACATTTCCATACTGATATATTTTCCAACGATGTATCCCGCCTTATAAAAAAGCAATAAAGTGAGCAAACGGCTCATCCTACCATTTCCGTCATTGAAAGGATGGATACACAGAAAGTCCAGAATGAACATGGGAATCAAAACCAGTTTATCAATGCGGTCAGCTTCCCATGCTTCAAGGAAGCGAGCGCAAAGTTCTTCCATTGCTTCATCAGTCTGAAATGCGGGAACTGGAATAAAACGTGCCTTCTGATGACCCTCGGCATCTGTTTCTGCAATTACATTATCGGAATTCTTATAACTTCCACCAGCAGCCCCCTGTGAATAGGAGTACAGATCTCAATGTAACTGCAAAATAATGTTCGGTCTTGGGTTGATATATTCATAACCTTCGTAAATTGTGGAAAGTACTTCACGATAACCAGCAATTTCCTGCTCAGATCGGTTGCGGGGTTCTGCTTTTTGACTTACCAATTCTTCCAAACGCTTATCGCTTGTAAATATACCTTCGATTCGGTTGGATGCTCCCGTACTCTGAATCAATGCAACTTCTAAGAGTGTTTTCAATTCATCTACATTGGCTTCGAGAAATAATTCCTGTTTGCCTTTATGTTCATGGATGCTGCTAACCATCTGAACAATTTCAGGTGTTAACAACTTCGCAGGACTTACAATAAAATCAAAGTCTCTCATAGGAATCTCCTTCATTTCAGATTTATCTCCGTCATTCTATCATCAAATGATGGAGATAGAATATCCATATACACAATAAATATCCTCATTTCATCCATATATTATATCGTTTTATGAATCGTTTTTTCACTAAAATTACACTATTTTTTCACTATTTTTCATTACTTCATCGTCTTCGCCAGTGAATTGAGCAATGCCCGCATCTCTGGATTTGCCAACACTTTTGCCAGAAGTTCCGGATCGACTTCATCAGCAACAGTTGCATTATTATTTTCCTGCTGTACATGCATCTGTGGATCCAGATTCTTCTTCTCATAAAATACTTCTTCAAAAAAACCAATATGTTACCTTGTCTTTTATCACGAGAACTGGAGATACGGGTGCAAAATCAGGATTAAATTGGGGACAACGTAAAAACAGGAATCGAAATGAAGCATATATTCCGTTACCAAGCTGTATAGCCAAAAGCGGCTTTTTTCCGTTAAATAAACAGCATTTTTTAGTTATAACGGATGATCACCACTTACTTCAATTGCGTGTTGAGCAACAAAATGATAAGGCCATAACAACACCTGCCAGCAATGCATTACTGGGAGAATATTTTCGCAACCGCTTGGGATTGGCTAATGGTGCCTATGTTACCGTTGCGGATTTTCTATCTTATGGAAGAACAGATGTAACATTTATAAAAATAGACGAGGAACATTATTACATGGATTTCAGTATATAAATTGGCAGAGCAGGGGCACATTTCCCTGCTCATTCTTTATATTCATCCCATATCATTTTTATTTCAACTACTTGCACATATTTTCTAGAATTCTTTTTTATATCTTTCCCTCACAAACGAATAATAGTCCATCCAAGGACTAGCCATTCTTGATTAATTTCATGATATTGTTTTCTGTTTCCATTTATCTTTTTTATTCAATACGCACTATTATTATGTAAGCGCAAAATAATAATACGGTTAGATACAAGATTACTCCAGCCCTTTGCGAGTTGGAGTAATTCACTATAATTCACATGCGATTTTTGATAGATTGGAGTTTTTCACTCCAAGGTGCCAGTTCCGCCAGTTGTTCACCGGTCATATTTTTACTCGGTCGGTGCTCCAGCAGAAATTTAAGATATCCGTAAATGTTCAGCCCATGTGCTTTGGCCATCTCAACCATCGTGTAGACTACTGCGCTGGCATTCGCTCCGTCCACGGAACTGCTGAACAGCCAGTTTTTTCGCCCCACTGCGAATGGACGGATCGCATTCTCACTGAGATTATTGGTAAAGCTGCACCGCCCGTCTTCCAGATAGGTTTCCGCTATATCACGCCGGTTGAGAACATAATTCACGGCTTTATCCCGCCGGGTATTCCGAACGGGCTTTTGCTGGTCAAGCCACGACCAGAAAGCCTCCAGAACAGGTTTTTGCTTCTCGAGACGCAGTTGTTTCCGCTTTTCATAATTACCGGGGTACTTTTTGTTAATGGAGTCTTCAATGGCAAACAACCGATTGCAGTACTGGACTCCCTGTACTGCAGGCTGGCTGTAGTCATACTGCTTCCCTTTGGGAACAGCGTCGATAAAGTATCGGCGGATATGTGCCCAACAGGAGCAGCGCCTGATCCCAGGCAGATGGTTATAACCCTGATAGCCGTCCGTTTCCAGATATCCGCTGTAGCCTTCCAGAAACTCCTTTGCATGGCTGCCGCTCCTGGTCGGGGAATAGCCATACAGGATGATCTCCGCAAGTCCGTCCTCACCGCTTCGGAACAGCCACATGAATGACTGGGTCTGTGCCCTGCGTCCTTCCTCTTTCAATACCTGGACCCGCGTCTCATCTGCCATTGCAAAACTACGTTTCAGCAGCTCCCGATGAAAGTAATCGTACATTGGCTGAAAATAGTTCTGTGAACAGTAGATGATCCAGTTGGCAAGGGTCGTCCGGCTGATCTGCGCCCCATACTGCTTCCAGTCCTTTTCCTGCCGGTAAAGTGGAAGCCCGTTGGCATACTTCTGGTACATAGTCCATGCAGCGGCAGATGCTGATGCAGGTCCTTTTCCAAGCAGAGCCGGCGGAACCTGAGACTTTACGATCACAGGCTTTTCTGTATCGCCGAGTCCTTCCTTGCAGGAGGGGCATCCATAGCTCTGGCTGTAGTATTCGATCACTTTACAGGTGGCAGGAATGAATTCCAGTTCCCGGCGGACATATTCCTCGCCGATCAGGACCATCTGCGTACCACATACCGGACAGATCTGATCCTCTTCCGGAAGTGGGACCACTACTTTTTCAACTTTCAGGCCTTTGAAGAGTTCCTCATGTGTTGCCTTCTTTTTACGGGTATGCTCCCGGATTACCGTTTCGCCTTCCAACAGGGAGGGATCCTGTTCCACTTCTGCTTCATCGAAGAGATTCTGCTGTCCCGGAATGTCATCAGATCTTCTCTCGCTGGAGGGACCAAAGAGTTTTTTTGTCAGATAATCTACCTGTTCCTGAAGAGCTTTCTCATGACTGGTTTTTTCGTCAATAATAAGACGGAGAGCTTTGATCAGTTCCGTCTGCTCCGCCATCATTGTTTTCAGTTGTAATACGGTATCTTTCAGCTCTCGAAGCTGGATATCTTTTGCACTGGAAGCCATCGTTTCTCTCCTCGGATTTGATTCCTCTATTATACCAGAAATGGGGCTTTTACTAAAGGAAACGACGCCTGAAAAATGCCGAATTTACAAGGGATTTCCGAATTTTTCTATGCAGGATTTCTGCCAGGATCCACGAGCTTTTTATTCTGCTTTGAGGGCTTTTGGCTGGTCAATATCAATCCCGGACATCAGCCAGTCAAACTCCCGCCAGGAAAGATTCCGGACCTCTGACTGCTTTCTGGGCCATTGATAACCGCCGCGGACAGACAATCGCTTATAGATCAGAACGAAGCCATCCGGTTCGCGGAACAAGGCTTTGATCCTGTCCCGTCTTCTTCCACAGAAAAGGAAGAGAGCACTGGACGACGGATCCATCTTAAGCTGGTCTTCGATAACGGTGCAGAGTCCGTCAATAGATTTCCTCATATCCGTGTAGCCACAGACAATGTAGATCTTCTCAAGTCCGGAAACATCACCTAACATGAAAACTCCTGAAGCATGCGAAAAGTCCTGGTGAGCAGAACAGGATCCGCATCATTGCTGATGCGGACTGTGATATCCTTCATAGAAACTTCAATCGTATGTGAATTGTCAAGGTTCGAATTTAGCATCTGCGATGCGGTATGCTGTTCCGGAATGTGATCCGGAACAATGTCAATGGGAACCACGTCCTGTTTCGGGCGTGGAACCTCAAAATGGCCATAATTCGCCGCTGGGATCTGATCCGCTGCTGTTTTCCGACAACGGCTGACCCAGTTGTAAAAGGTGCTTACTGCAATATCGTTTTCACGACACCAGTCAGCATCTGTCATGCCGCTCTGACGGCATTCATTGATAAGTCTGATCTGTTCCACCATCGGAACGCGGGGCTTGCGAGTACCTGCCATAACCTATCCTCCATAATTGTAGTGAAATAATCTAAGTATCTATCAGCTGCAATTATAGGGGAAATCTGAGGATTTGAAAATCCGCAGGAATACTTGGCGCTTACATTATTATTTTTTCTAGCTTTGGGTTGAGTACTTCCCAATCTTTCACATGAAAAATTTTCCATCATGGAAAATCGCAATTTTATAGGATTAATCATAAAGTTTATGAAATTTTGGATTCTGTTCATAAATCTGGTGACTCATATCGAATACTTCAGAAAGAAATATTCGTCATCCAGATGTCCATAGCCATGTCTGTGAAGAGTCTTGATCTTGTTGTTAATCCTTCAACCTTTGTAGTCGAGATATTATAAGTTACGTGGATAATAATTTCCTCAAAGCAGTTATCGAGAAAAAAATTCAAATCACTGGAATACTGGACTGATACCCGGAGGACTGTTTCCTCCACAGCCTCCAGGTATCAGAAAAAGTAAAAGAAGGAGATTCCTTCAGGTATCCTATATTGTAACTAACCTCAGATGGGGTAAAACATATGATTTTAAAGAAAAGGAGATTTGCCATGATCAATCTGAACATTATGCATGAAACCGAAACAATGAACGCTAACGGCGGCACAAAACGCTACTTCTGCCCTTGGAACGATTATTCCAACACGAGTTACTGGAAAACCTATGGACATGCCATTTCCTGTGCCTATAAGAGGGGGCTGTTCAATCTCCCGATCGCCATGATCAAAGCTGCTATCAAGCTTAGATAATACAAATTTCATTCATTAAATGTCGCCCAGACACGAGTTATAAGACATATCTGGGCGAATTACATAACGAATGTCTTTCCGCTTGCACAATCACTTATGAAAAAATTTATTTATGAATTCTTTAAAATTAATAATATCAGAAAAAGCTGTATGTACAATGGGTGAAGTACTGCTTGTTTTTAAAATCATTTTTTAAAATTATCACATATCCAAGTAAAATATATTAATTACATTATTTATAGAAGCAACCTTGGTCAAAAGTCTATATCATAGTGTTTTTTAATATATTATTTAAATTCATGCATCTTGTATTTTCAACAACTTGTTCTACTATATAATACATGTTAAACTATTAATATTCGATAACATACATATTTTAAAGAAACAGGTGATATCAATGACATACGATAATCGACAACCCTTACCAAACGGGACTGAGATTCATTGTAATAATAATTCTTACTATACCATCTGCAGTGATGCTATATCCAGAGGCGGTTCGGCATTAATCTATACAGCAAAAAAAAGCAACAGCGAACGGATATATATAATTAAAGAGTGTTTTCCATTGACCGGACGATTTTCTTATATAAGAAATGCTAATTGGCAGATTGTTTCTAAATCACCGGATGATAAGGAAGCTGTTGCTTACCTGAATAAGCAGATAAACGGTCTTTTTCAGGAGAATAAAAACGGCCAACTTATATCCGCAAATTCAGCCCGTTCGATTGTATCATGGGAGATTATCTGTGCAGATGCTCTTACTGTTAATGGAGCACACTTTGCAGTCAACACTCCTTTTATTGTCATGGAACACCTGGGAAATAAAGGGTGCTCACTGCAGGATATTTTGCATGAATGTTCCCTCACACGTTCATCCATGCATCTTCTTCGTGCCAGTGGTTCTCCGAATATTTATACTGTTGTCAGTATCATCGCCGAGACATTAAAAGCACTTGATGAAGTACATAAAGCCGGTTATTTCTACGGTGATATTCATGGAAATAACCTTTATTTTCTCAATCCACACTTTGACTTTGGCGATATCGGTATCGGCTGTCTTCTTGACTTTGGAACGGTACGAAAACTCTGTGAGGACGGATTAACCGAAGAAATAACTGATCAGGAGGTTTACAGTACCGAAGGTTATACTGCCCCGGAAATACTGCTTTCTAACGATGGCCACTTAAGACTTTCACCGGCTGCAGATATCTTTTCTGTCGGTTGCCTATTTTTATACCTGATCAAAGGGAAAAACTATGCCCTCCGTCAGGGAAAAAATATTTCACGTATCCCTCAAAAAAGCTATGTGGACCATAGAGAATTGATCAGCAAAGGGGCTTCTGAACTGAGTGCATCCTATATAACTGAAATTCTCCAATGCGCGCTCAGTTTTGAACCAAACAAAAGATACAAAGATGCTTACTCTATGTTAGAAGTCATTCTTGAACTGAAAGCTTTGTGCCGTCCAAAGGCATTTGAGAATGCATCCGCAATCATGTCCGGGATATCGGATAATTCAAAAACGTCCAGCCATTTTGACTCTCCAAAATATACGCTTTTATCAAGATTACCATCATCCGGTTCTTATATAGAGCACAGCAGAGATGAGGACATTGAACGTCTGACAAAGGAAATAGACGAAAAACAGCCTTTGTGGATTTGGGGCTTTGCCGGTATAGGAAAAACTGAGCTGGCCATCAAATTTGCAGAAACCCAGAAAAAATACAGGGAATGCTATTTTATCCATTATTCCGGGAATCTCAAAGAAACTATCTGTAATTTAAATTTCAATGGCTATTTCAATCCTGACAAAAACATAGAATACCATGACAAGCTCAACTTTCTGCAAAATAACTATCAGAATGCCTTGCTGGTGATCGACAATTTTAACAGCTCAGATAAAAGCTTTAAGGAAATGATCAGTGACCCTGCCTTCCAGGATGTGATCAGCCTTCCGTTACATATCCTCTTCACAACACGGCTCCGTCCTGATTATACAACTCCGGAACTGATGCGTATGGATAAAGAGTTCTTACTGAGGATGTTCAGGAATATCGTATCCGACGCTTCAATCAGTGATTCTGAAATTATCAGGCTTATTGATAAAGTAAATGGTCACTCCTTATTCATAGAGCTTTCTGCAAAATTGATTGAAGACAGCCTCGGTGAGATAACAATTCAAACAATTTTGGATTGTTTGGACAGAGGAGAAACAAGTCTGTCATTTGGCAACCAGAAAGTGGAGAGCGAAAAAGACCGGTTATTTCAGGAAACAACCATTGAAAATCATCTGAAAAAGTTATTTGACTTAGCAGTGCTTCCTGTTAAATCAAAAAGGATTTTATGGTTCCTTTCTATCATGCCTGTTTCCGGAATAATGATAGGAACCTTCAAAGAAATATTTTCTTCAGAAAATATCAGGCAAACTAAACTGCTTATTAAATCTGGATGGATAAAGCAAATAAACTCTAGTTTTATAATCCATCCGTTATTGAAGAAAATTTATTTTTCTGATTCTATCGCAAACAATGACTGGGCATTAGATGAACATTTTTCTCGTCTATTAGAATATTGTTTATCCATATCTAACACGTCCAAATATATAATAAATAAAGATTTAAAAGTACTTGAAATGAAACGTATATTACATGAATGTGTGGAATTAGCACATTATATTTCCCAAGAACATATCAATCTAATGTGCCAAATATATGATATTGAAATCGAATCTCTCAAATATAGCATTGCAAAAATGGAAAAGTATATGGATTTGTCAAAAAAAAATATTGATTTGTTAGATAATGCCAATAAATTAATTGATTGTAATAACTATGATGAAGCCTTTGAAATATACAAGAGCCTTTCAGATTTAAAATTATCCCAAGTTCAAAGTAAGATGGGATGGATGTATCTCAATGGATATGGTATACCAAAGAATTATCAAAAAGCCATTTTATATTTGGAATTTGCAGCCAATCATGAAATTGCTCCATCAAAAGTTTCCTGTAGAAATTTAGGACTTTTATTTTTAGGTGTTTATCCAAACTGCTCTGATTTCAAAGATATTAATGCATCAAAAGCTCTTTCATATTTAAAAAAGGCAAAAGATTTAGGATGCAACGATGTAGATGACTTAATCGAAAAAGCGAAAAAACTGATTGATGTAAAATAATATATAAATCAGGACCACCCGTCAATAGCGGGTGGTTTATTGTTTCGCCCATCTCCATTTTTCGGATCAACGAAAAACTCCAATGGGCTCAACAGACTAAAGTCCATAATTAGAATCCCTCTTCATCACGATGATACGAAGAGGGATTTTGACTAGAAATTGTAAAAGCTAATTTTTTTCTGAACTTGCTATAATCTTGGTATTAGATAATAAAAATTCACCTACAACCATTTTGAAAGGAAATTCAATGATAACCACACGTTTTTTTCAAGTTTCAGGAAAATGTCATGAATCTAATATTGATAAGTGTCAAGATCAACTAGATATAATCTCTGACTCCAAACACACAACTATCTCCCTGTGCGATGGTGCAGGTAGTAGCCCCTATGGAAAAATTGCAGCTCAAATTACTTCAAATATTATTTCAAAAAACCTTCATGATAATTTCGAAAAATATTCCTTAGATGATATACCAAATATCAAAAGAAGTCTTACACAGGTTATAGATAATAATCTATTGAAAAGTGCTAAAAATATGAAAATTGATCCACACCTTTTAGCCACAACAATACTTGCTGTGTCTATGAATAATAGCGGGGATTTTATCGCCGTCCATCTTGGGGATGGGCATATCTTATCTAATATAGTTGGTAAAGAACAGCTTTTAATAATTTCATCACCACAAAAAGGGTATCGTTCTAATTCGACTTATTTAACCATGAATTGTCCTTTGTTTTATTATATACGCTTTTATCGTTGGAAAGACACAGACACTAAAAGAATAATTCTTTTGACCGATGGAATGGATTATTTGTATAAAAATTTCCAATACAATACATTTTCATTGGAAAACAAAGATAATTTGATTCAGACAATGCTGTCGGCAGATTCATTTGATGATATTCCATCTGGTTCCCCGTGCAGTAGCGCTTTGTACAACTGGAGAAGTACTTATTTTTAACTTTTTTCCTTCAGATTTTTATATTGCAAAAATCATATCACCATCTGCAGTATATCCTCTATATGTTCTGCATAATAATCAGCCCCATTCAGTTCCCCTTTCTCACCATATCCATACAGGCATCCTATAAAAGGGCTTTTGCAGGACCTGGCACATTCCAGATCCTGTCTCCTGTCTCCGACTACCAGATAAGGGCCACTATATTCCCGGATGATTTCCTGCACAATTTCTGTCTTTGGACGGAATCTGTATGATTCACAGTCATAAAAACGGTCAAACCATCGTTCCATCCCAAATTCCTTCCAGTGTGCCTCACGATATGAAGCTTTACAGTTACTTAAGATCACAAGGTGATATCCCCGGTTCTTCAAAGCTGTTAGCATCTCCTCTGCTCCCGGATACCACACTGCCTTATGTTTCCTGATCTGTCTTACCATCAGATCTCCTACCATCCTGCTTGCCTGCTCTTTATAGCTCTGATCCAGTTCCGGCAAAAATGTATTCCACATCTCCTTACTGTTAAGTCCCAGCCAGCCGGCAATTTCCACCGAGCCTATCTCCCGTTCTTCGGTAACCTTCTGTTCTGTCAGCCACTGATAGGTTTCACGAAATGCCGGTTCATAGATT